>Ga0131853_10013455_pt1 | contig 15003 bp, 8 predicted proteins | sample TergutLab28metaG_FD_92764 | JGI IMG/M metagenome (GOLD analysis project Ga0131853, IMG submission 92764) | Labiotermes labralis P1 segment gut microbial communities from Petit-Saut dam, French Guiana - Lab288 P1 (version 2) (version 2) | ecosystem: Host-associated > Arthropoda: Insects >... | reverse complement strand
TTGCGGAAGTGATACGCCACATGTTGTCGTAAGTGAAACGGTTTTCCACCACGCCGGTACCGCCCAGCAGCACATTGTGGGCATTGCGCACGTTTAAAGTGCGTACAGACGTTGGCATGGTGCCGCGGTCGAAGGTGATTTGTGTGGTAATGAAATCGGCACTGCTAACGCTGGGGAATTCGCGGGTTTCTATCACGTTACCAAAGCTGTCGTGGATGAAATCTGTACGGGATTGACGGATATTGTTTTCGTATACATATGTCGCGGCGATGCTTCTGCCGTCGGGGGATAGGCGGTTTACCGTGCGGATAGTGGTGTATGGGTCGGGCATGAACGTGGTGGTTAGCGGCAGGCCAAAGCGGTTGTCGTAGGTGATGGTGGTTTGAAGCGTTGCAGGTGAATCGCCTTGGGCAGATTGAACTGAAACGCCGGTAACCTGACGGTAAAGATTATAGGTATATGACCGGCTGGTGGTACGGGACAAACCATTGCTAAATTGTGTTAAAGTGATGCTTGCTGGTAGTGGCAATGCAGGCCATTGCAGGCTATACCACCGCCATTTTTCCGATACGGCTGTACCAGCGGCATTGGATGTGATTTGCACAAGATTCAAGTGACGGTTACAAAAGCGGTACCTTGTTCTCATGCCGTTGTTTTGGGTGACTGTGGTATCGTAGCCGATATAGTAAGGATAATAAAACCACCCGGTAGGACAGCCTTCGTAGCTGAATGTCGTGCGTTGATAGGAACGTCCGTTGTAAAACAGTTCACGGGATGTCGTTACAAATACATGACGGCTACTACCATGCTCAGCCCCCTGTAGTCCAACGCGGCGCCATCCGTAAGTAAAGCGTAGCTGAGCCCCGGATGGGTACGTCACTTGCCTGAGTAAAAGCGCATGGCTTCGTTCGTTTGGGTTTGAGAAAAACCAGGAAAAGTAGAACCTGGACAAATCGTAGGTAAACGAAGTCACTGTCCCGATTTGATTTTGGATGCTGTTAATCTGAAACAGGTTTTCCGGACGGTAGTGTATTGAAAGATTGTTTAAGCCTGTCGTGTTGTGTGAGGCGGAGATGCGGGACTTATTGAGTATAACGCTGCTATTATCCGGGCCGGTTATTGTCAGGGTTTGGTGGTCGCCGGAAAAATGTGTGTGAAGGCTGGTTCGCATATTGTTACTGTCTACAATATAGTCCAGCACCAGTTGATTAAGTACAGAACAATGCCGGTATGCAAAGCGAATAGTATTACCAAAACTGTCCCGCATTCCAATAACACGAGCCATAAAACGATTGCCATGAAAGAAGTACATTGTGCCGTCGTGGGTTCTTACCGCGTAGTTAGATTGTAAGTTACCGCTGAAAAAAGATGTGTAGTCGAAGAATTGCATATCACGGCGGGCTACGTAACCCCAAGTCCAATTGGGAACTAATGAAAGAGTCCCTACCCCCGGTATATGTGCACTCTGGTTCCTGATGTATGGTAAATCAAACGTCCAGCCCACACCAAGGCCATAGAAGTTTAGCGGACGGTGGGGGGCGCTTTGTCTTGGTGGAGAATGTAAGCCACCCGTACCATGACCATGATTGAAAGTTAATACTGTGTGACAAGAAGGGCATGATAACCGATCCCGGTTAAACTCATACCGGTCAACTCTGTTTACACGGAAAGAAAACCAGCATAGACGGCAGGTAACATACATTAATTGGCCAGGTTCGCTCAAATCTGCGTACGCAGAATTATACACCAAGTCCAGGTTAAGCCCAAACCCGCCGCGGCCGGGCAAGCTTAATACATTGTAGCGGAACGTTGCCGCGCCGGTGTTAAGGTTAACGGACTCGCCTGCGTTGAAGTGCAGGTTAAAGGGGTTTTCGATTATATTGTCATGGGTAGGGGCGGTGGAAAACGGGGCTATGGAAGCCGTAGAAGTAGCACCAAAGCCTAGAATGCCCAAGCCGTATGTTATTAGGTCATCGAGTTCTTCTATATCGGCGTTTATCGCATAAAGCACTTGCTGTGCATCAAACGGGTGAGCCATGACCGGCGGTAAGTTACTCACAACACGGGGCGGCGTTGGCGGGGATGGCGTTGGTTCAAGGCCGTCTAAACCACTGGGGCCATGCGAAAATACGCCGGAAGAAAATGTATCAAACGAGGGTTCAGGATTCGGCTGAAATGCGCTGCGCGATGAAAGTTCTGAGCTCCTAGCTGAAATCGCTATGCTGCCGGTGTATTCCGCAAACATAACCGCTGATTCTGCACGGTACATATCCGGTTGCAGCATAAATGTTTGCGGCTCGACTTGCAATGCCGCACCAAGCGCGAAAGCCGCTTGTATTTCTGCCACGCCGCGGTTGTCCACAAACATTTGCCGCGCAACTTCAAAGGCATTTTCGTTGGTAAATGCTTCGGATAGGGCGGCTATCACTTCTAAATCTTCCTGTTGGTTGCGGTCAGCCCATGGGCGGGTTTGTGTTGCGTTATCCAGCCCAAGCCGTGGGGTGCGCCGGGATGGGGTCGTTTCCACGTCAAGGCTGCCGGGGGATGTGTTGGTAAACGCTACACTAAAACTGCTGGGGGACGTGAATGCCGGTGGTTCCCAGGCGGGGTATTCCTGTGTAGGGGCGTATTCCAATTGTGCGGAATTTTCCAACTGTGCAGAAGCCAGCATTTGGGCTGATTCTATAAAGCTATAGGCTGAAACCGCCGTATGCTGCGCACGAACGCTATCGGGGCTGGTAAAGCTATGGATATCTATAGATACCCTGTCCATATCCGGGCGGTTAATAAGCCGTCTCTCGTTCACCAGCGGCGGGACATCAAAATGTTGCACAAACTGCTCAAACCGCACGATTTCTGTGTTGCGTTCGATATTGCACGGGATAGACTGCAGTAGGCTTTGGGCCTCTATGTAGCCAAATATCCCGCCAGACATGATGATCATCAGATACACGCTATCGGCCAGCGAAGAACCGTCCTGCTCCATCATAAGGAATAACTCGCTGGCAACGCCATATGCCGCCTCGGATATATCCAACTGCCTGAAAATTAAATGGCGGCCGCTTTCCTGTAAACTTGAGTAGGGGGCAAAGCTATTGACCAGTGCGTGAAACCCCAAAGCATCTTGCACCGTGGGGTTTTGCATCCATAGGTTTTGCTGTTCGTTAAGTAGCGCTTCAATGACTGACGGGTCGGGTATGTCCGGGTCAGGTACATATATTGGTTCGTAATGCATATCCCCAAGGATGGATGTGTAAAACCCGCCGGTATCATGATGGTGAAATGGAGATTCCGGCGGGGCGGCCCGCACTACAGACGGTGTGACCATGACCACGATTAGAACAAATGCCAATAGTTGCTTTAGCTGCTTTAACTTGCGGGTGACTGTTTTTTCCATGTAAATTTCATCCTTTTCGTGTTAAAATCTTTGACCAAAATGCGGTGAATAAATTTGCAGACATTTCGTCAGGTTAATTCAATTGCATGTAGTATACAAAACACTTTTTTTTGTGTCAATAGCTAAAGGAAAATTTCAGATGTGCAAACCTGTCTTTCGCATCTTGTAGATTTGCGATGCTGCATGTATACTCTTTATATACCATTTCACATGGATGGAGGACATTCTCATGCGTAGTTTTGCAAATCAATCTCATTTAACCCACGGCAGCCTGGCACTTGCCATTGCACCTGCCTTAACCCCGTCGGGTATAGTCGCTAGCCCTAATTTCTACAAAGGCTTTGCCATTTACCCGCAGGTTCTTGCACGTGGCCTGTTGGTGTTGGGCGATATCACATCAACCAGATATTTCAAATATGTGCCTGAAGCATTGCGTGACCCAATTCTAACCGCACAGGGCGACAGGCTTAGGGCGGAATGTTTTTCTGCTTGTAATGGTGTGTATGTGCGTATGGATTTGCTGCAATCCGGCTTCGCCGGGGACATATCCTTTGGCACAACCAATGTAGATATTGGCACAGGCTTGCGAACGGCACTCACAAATGTGAAGCAGGGCGATAAACTTCACTTAAACATTGGAAACGACGGCTTTACCACCACTCATTTTGGGCAGGAAGCAGGCGGCGTTGTGGGCATGGATGTAATACATGAACGCCCTGTGCAAATGCCCGATAGGTGGGTGCGTGCATTGGGCAATTCTGCGGAAATTCACAGGGGGATGATACCTGTGTTTTCCCTAAAAAGTGCGCAGGCGCAGGCATTTGTCATGTCATTGCCCCAGGCCACAAGCAAGAGCCAAGCCGGCTGGCTTACCCCCGGCCGCACAGGCGCAAAGCTAATGCCGCGCGCGTCCTCCACAGCGGTATATATATCCGGCTTGCACCGTCTTAGCGCACTAAAACGCATCATGACCAACGTACAGGAAATTACATTTTATATGCCCGAAAGCCGTGAACCCGGCCCATGTATGGTGGATGTTGCCTTGCCCGGCGCACGCATTACCATTAGCCTAACCGCCGAGGCATGGCAGGGATATTCCGGCGAAGGTGCGCTCTTGACTGCCCTTGCACAGCCGGATGTATTGGAAGATGTGGAATATGTACATTCAATGTTGGGTTTCGAAGCCGCTTTGAACGAGGCGGAAATTGCTCGCACATGGAACATGAACGACGACAGGCTGCATGCGGCTTTGGCACATCTTGCGGTGTCGGGCAAGCTGGGCTATGACGCACATGACAACGCTTATTTTCACCGAGAATTGCCGGACGAGCCTGACAGAATATTGAAAGACAACCCAAGGCTGGTTGCCGCCCGCAAACTTGCGGATGCTGTTACTCCAAGTGGGGAAAATGCTTGGCTTGTGCGCTCCGGCAATGTGGATTATCTTGTACAGGGCGATAGATGTACTTGCACATGGTATTTGAAACATAAAAACTCCCGTGGGCCATGCAAGCATATTTTGGCAGTGCAATTGCAGGGCGGGGACGTTGCGCAAGAGACAGATATTTTGCCGTTTAGACTATAGGAGATGCTAAATATGAACCCAAAATTAAAAGACGCAGTGGCCATTTATGAAAAATATGGTTGGAAACATGTGACCGCAGAAAATGTACTAACCCTGTCCGTTGGCACAGCGGAAGAAAAAAAGCTGGCACTGGAAGGGCTGAAAAGCGGTGCGCTGGGCGCAATGACCACAGATGGCACGTACAAGTGGAAAGACTATTTCAAGTTAAGCCAAGAAAAGCTGGCTCTTTTTGCCATACGCGTGGGCGTAACGCCCGCCCGCGCCAATACTCTGCTGCCTTGGCACCACCTAAAATTAAAAAAAGCACTTGTGCCGGTAATTTCCGAACGTGGCGCAAAGTTTGCCGCAAGCCTTATTCAGAGTGCCTATAAAACATGGCCTATGCATGACGACACGGCAATACTACTTGTGGATGTGTTGAACCTAGACATCCCGCAAAATGCGAACTATATACATGACTGGATGCTTTGCGTCAGAATTGCTACAGGGCTAGACTCCCATCATTGGAAGGAGTTTGCCGACAACATAAAAGAGGTAGCACTAAAACGCTTCGATGAGCATATCCATACAGGCTTTGAAGTAAATGTGCATTCAGGGGAACTAAGGCAAATCACTGTGTTGGGCGTGCAGCACGGCCTGCTGGAGCGTACCGAAACCCTCCCCCTCATATACACCGCCCTGGACGCTGCCGTCAGCCCCAGCGACCGCAAAAATTTCTTGCAACTGCTGGACGACCTAAACATAACCGACCAAGAACTTTCCGCCCGCACACAGGCGTTTATCCCGCTGCTTGCCACCGGTGATAACGTTATTGTAAACCGTCTTGCCCCAACCCTCATAGCCCATGCAAGCGAGGATATTCTTGCGGAAGTCATACTATCGTCCCTTTCTGCCCCAACAAAAAAGGCAAGGCTGCTTGTGTTAAAAGCCGCCCAAAAACGCCAATGCCCACCCGATGCGGAAGAATTGGCATCGTGGCTTACTTTGTTTGCCGCCGATAAGGATAAATCAATTGCCGCCGCTGCTGCCAAACTAATTGCAACATGGGGCATTGTGGTGGAAAAAATATCGGAAGAAGAAGCCGAAATACAAGGGCTCTGGCAAGATACGCCGCCTCTGTGGCAAGTTCCGGCATTTGAAACAGGCGACATATCACAGACAGCACTAACCGACCTTGTTGCAGAACTGTTCACCCGTCCTGAAGGCAGTATCCATGACATAACTGTAGAGCGCATGATGGCGGTGGTCACTTCCCTTGCATACACCAATATCGAAGATGTGCGCATAGGCCTGAGCGGCTTGCGAGAAGACCAACTTTGGAGCATCCCAACACTGTTTTTTTTAGCACAGTGGAATGAAGACGATCTGGATGGCGCGAAAATAAGCGGACGCTACCTCAAGCTCCCCATTCTGTGCAGGAATTTGCAATTGATTGCAAACCTGGGCAAGGTACCGTCCATGCTATCCACACCAAGCAAAGAGGATCTTTCCGTTACCGTACCAGATTTGGCCGCTCGCCTTACGGAGTACGGCCGCCTTGGCATAAGTGCCTTAAAGCAAGACCTTTTTGTTGCCCTATGCCGTCTGGATGTTGCCACGCAAACAGCAGAAAGCGTGAAAATGTTAGAGGCCGCAAAAGTGCAGATAATACGGCATGACGGCAAAGTGGAACGCACCCTGCTAAAAGTTGCAAACGCCGCACAAATAGTGTTGGATTATTTGAGCGACCCCTTTACCGAAAAACATTTATCGATGCCGAAAAACCGCTACTCCGAAGATGCGTTGAAAATGCCAAAATCCCTTACTCTTTTCCACACAACGGCAAAACATGTATGTGCGGAAGAATTATTCTCCCTCTTCCCGCATTTCGGTGACATTGCACTGCGCAGTGTGGGCTGGAACCAGGGTTATACTACCCACGACACAGGACTTATCTTGCGCCAGGTTGCAAGGCGTAAAGAACCGCTACCAACCGGCGGTGCAATAAATTTCCTAAGTGCGCAACGCTCCCTTTCCCCACGGGAACAGGACGATGCAACCCTTGCCGTAACGGAAGCATGGGAGCGCGGCCTTTTGCGCCCCGGTGTTGCCGATATCAAATTGCTGGACTGGAACGATGAACCCCCGTCAAACCTTGCCCTTTTCGCCACCGCACTGGAGAGTATTGCACGTGACGGGATGCTGTCCGTTGTGTGGCCGATTATGGACGGGCTGGTGGAGACCTCACTGGAAGCTACACGGATGCTTGCCGGCACGGCAGAACTTGCAGAAGTAATGGCAGAACTATTGCCGGAGGTTTTGTTTGCGGTGCAAAACGGCAAGACGGATAAAACGGCCCTTAACCTGCCGGGTGTGCGGGTACTTGCAGCCCGTGGCGGCTCGTCCAAGGCGGTGGAAGCCGCAAGAAAGATTGCGGCATTGCTGCCAAAACTTGATGTGCCGGATGTGCCTGCAAAAAAGCCTGCCGCTACAATGGAAATCCCATTTGATAAGCTGTGGCCAAAATGTACCGCCCCAAATACCATCATCGAAGACGGCGTGACCATGCAAATCACCCTGCCGGACAAGGCAAAGCAATTCTTATTTTCCTTAACTTTGCCGGATGTTGCCGACAGCGTATTTTTGGTATCAAAAGGCTGGACATACGACCTTGAAGCCGAAGGTCAGTGCCAAGCCCAAGCCGCCACGCCGGGTACTACTGCTCTTGCATATAACTTTGCATATGACGCTGATAATGTATATCTCCAATGGTGCGAAGACAGCGGAGCCATGATGGTTAATGATAGCCGTGACAGAGAGGGATATCGTGGCAAAAAGCGCAATCAAATACCTAAACTTTCCCAATCCTTGCTAACACTAGCCATCGCTCTACTTGCACAAGATGGCGATACGATATACTACTCCAAAGACTTGGTTAAAAAGTTTATAGCCAAAGACCAAATAAACCAATATGTAATGTACTATGCGGTGCAAACAATCCTGCAAAACCCGGACGTTAGCCCTGCAAAACTGGCTCGCCTCCTTGAAAAAGATGTAACGTTTTTACCGGTTATGTGGCCAATCCTTACCGAGAGTATAAAATTTGCAGGCCAAAAAGTTGCCGCGGGCGAAAAACTACTGCAATGGACAAACCGTATACTTGACATCGCTCTACGCTATGCCCCTTACTTGAAAGAAGCCGCCGCCCGTGGGTTCATGCTTGATACGCAGTGGGAAGGGCTTGAAAGTATTGCAAATGCAAAAATGAGCTCTACTGCTGTGGCAAAAGCAAAGGAGCTTTTGATATTACAGACCTAAGGTAGCACATCCCCATTTTGCAATCTCTTGTATCCGCGGTTCAGGGTGTGTATTGCACTCCTGTATCAATTTGTGATATTTGGTATCACCGGAGTTAATCATACAGCGCAGGGCATTACGCTGCCATGTGACGAGCGCATCTTTCCCGGCGAACCAAAACCGCGGATACACGATATTTGCATAGGTATCTTCGTCCATTAGCAGAATTTTTTCGGGTTCCATATATTCTTCATACTGTGACAACAGCGGGAAGTCTTCTGCTTGCATCAATTTCCCTTTATTCATAGGGCAGACATCTTGGCATGCGTCGCAGCCATATAACCATTGCCCCATTTGCGCCCTTGTTTCGTTGCTTAGCGATTTTTTTTCGTACATTAAGTGCGTTATACATTTGCCTCTGTCCATCGAAAATTCGTCAGACAGTGCTTTTGTGGGGCAAGCATCAATGCATTTTCTGCAATTGGCGCGGCATTGCGGCATCAGCGTATCATTAACGGGGTTGTCGTAATCTAAAACCGTATCAACAATCCAGGCATCGATATGGGTGTGAGAGCCATGTTCTGGCGTGAAAATGAAATTGTTGCGGCCAAACTTGCCAAGCCCTGCTTTTGCCGCTGCCCATCGCATTGGCGGCGGCTGGGATTTAAGTATGCGCATCCCCGATACTTGCAAATATGCTTCAAATTCAGCTTTGATGCTGTATGCTTTTGAATACGGGATGCCGCCGTGAAACAGATAATACTTGCCTATATGTTTACCTAATTTTTCGGGAATTTTGTAATGGTTGTATCCCCGGACACACACAATGATAGACTTGCTACCGTCAGGGGGTGTTCCGCGCCCATATTGCGAGTCGTAAAATTCTTTCGATTCAGGAAAAGATTCTATGCGTTCGTCCAATGCTTTGTAATATTCCTCAAAAATTGCAGCGGGAATTATTCCGCATCCGCTGTAACCTAGCTGTAGTGCCTTTTCTTTTATTTTGTCTGTCAATGTGTTTCACCTCGTCCTCTATATAGCCGTATCAACATCCGTTCAATTTCTAAAAAGTTGGGCTCGTTCGGTAATTTGGTGTTTTTCGCAGCCTCTTCAAATTTAACTTGATACGCGTTTGCAAGTTGCCAAATTTCATCAAATTTAATATTGCCGTTACGTATGTCCATAAGCAGGCCATGCTCATCTTTGCGGTGAGTGACAATCCCTTTGCCATCAAGGATATCGGTGCCGGTGAGCAGAAGCCGAATCAAATGCATTGCGTGTTTGAACAGGCTTTTTTCGCTTTTCTTGTTGTTACGGTGGTTGAGCTTGCTGTATGTTTTTACGATGCTGCTTAATTCTGAATAAATTCCAACAAAATCGCTTACCGGGTAGCTTTTGAGGTTTATATCAAATTTTAACGTGCCGTCTCGGTTGTAGATATCAATTGCACCGTCCGGGAATTTTGCATATGTGCGCTGGAAGTGGTCGAACTGGGCAGAAAGGGTGCTTTGCAAATGCCGTTGCTGTTCTTCTTCTGTGTAACTATCGCGGCAAAGGGCATTTTGCAAACGGCGGATTTGAGCAATTGCATAGTTGCCAAAACTATTTATAACCCGCTTGGACAGAAACAGATTTGCATTGTTTCTAATTTCCCGGCCTTGTTCTGTTATAACTACAATGCAATTATCATCGACCCCAAGCAGTTCCAACACATTGGGGTTTGCTTTTGTTAATAGGTCTACAAATTTTCTAAGGCTGTAAATGACGGTGTCCGACGCTAAATCTTCAAATTGTTCAAATTGCTGTAGACCATATACATATTGCGGTGGCTCGATAAGTGCGCCCCGCAAGTCGCAGTCGCTGCCATCTATGGTGGTGCCATATGCGTTGGAGCCGCTTAAAACAAGATATATGATGTTTTGCAAGTCTGGGTTGGTTCTTATAAAGTCGTATTCGGGTTTGTTTAGCAAGTTCATTTCCACACTCGATTCCATCATATGTTCTCTAAAATATATCTGAATGTTTCGTCTACTGGCTCGTAATTTCTATTTTTGCTGTGAATCATGTCTTTAAGGCCGCCATCGAATTTAGCTATTTCCGTTTCAAAATAATTGACAAGTAACCCCACTTGCGAAACCTTGTCATGCTCCTTCGACGACATTTTCAGTTCGGTTAATTGGTTTATGGCGGTGGTAATTTCCGGAGCCATTTCTATTGCTTCCAATGTGCGCCAATATTCCATGTAAGGCATTTTTCTATATTGCCAAATAAAATTCAAATTTGCAATAGGACGCAGGACGTAGAAATATTTTTTTATTTTTGCGGTGTCTGCTGCTTTAATTTCGCCCAGCGTCTTTTTTGCCAGCCCTAAATAATGATAGCTTATGGGAATTGGGTTGAAAAAGTCGGCAGCTAATGTTTGCAATTTGCCAACTATTGTTTTGTTGCAAATGTAAACTTCATTGGATGAAAGATATTCGTGCATGACGGCTTGCGGCTTCATGATATATTTTAACGCACGGGTGATGTCGTAACCCTTTATATCAAAAACTTCGTCAACCGGATATTCGATAAATTCCTGTTTATCCAGCACGGAGAGGTACCAGTCTTTTTTGTGTACGTAAATAAAACGGCAATCGTAATCCGCATTTTCGGCCGCGAAGCCCCAACCCCTGCTGCCCGACTCAATGGCCAGCAGGATTTTTACTTGGTGCGCTTCTTCCGTTTCGTAAAGCTTTTGCATTATTTGTGATTTAACATTTATGCCCACTGCCGTTACCTCAATTTAATTTTTCACTTCAAAAACCAGAAGCTCCAAATCTTCTGTATCAGATGTATTGCGTAACCCATGCGTGCCAAAAGGCCGGTTTTTAATTGCACACCCGGCGGTAACAGCTTCTTTTACGCCGTCAACTTCCATTTCGCCTTCGCCTTTTAACACTACATAAAATTCGTTGTCATCTTTATGCGTGTGTAGGCCAATTGACGAGCCCGGCGGCAGCACCGTGTAATGGAAAAATGGTATGTTGGTCTCAAACTTATCAAAGATATTAACTATCCTGACAGTGCCTTCGCCACGGTGGCAATTGCTTTGTAGCTTGGGTTCCATTTCATAGAAATTTCTGATCATTTTAAGTCCTCCACTTTTATACTACGGCCTTGTTTTGCCGCTTGTATACCTGCTTCAACTACTGCTGCATTTTTGGCTTGGTCTGTTAAACTGGTTTGCGGCAACACATCATGTTGTAAATACGCCAAAAACTCATCCATTATCCCGGCCTTATCGCTGGACGGTACGTTTTTGGGTACGTCAAGCTCTATATCGCCATCTTCCATATTAAAGATTAGCTTGTCGCCAAAATAACGGGCTACGCCGTTTTCTGCCGTAAAAGTCCAGTTGCCGTACCAGTTGGTTTTTGCGTAAGAGTCCATTGAGCAATCGTAACAGAACTGCACGCCGTTATCCATCTCTGCCAGCATTTTTACATTAGATAGGCCACGGTACCAACTCCAAGGCGGTTTGGCAAGCTGTGCGTATACGCGGTGCACGTCCATGCCTGTAAAAAAGCGTAGTAAATCTATATGGTGTACACCAATGTCGATCATGGCAGGGTGCTCCATATGCGCATGATAGTTGGTGTCGGGCATATGGTGGTGCTGCCTGAAAACCATGTTAATTGCACTGATATTGCGTAATCGGCTTTGTATTTCATTCTTTGCAAAAACGTTTGCAGTAGTGTATCGGTAATTTTCTGCGATCATAATTTTTTGCCCGTTTTTCGCATGCTCCAGCATCTCGCGTATGTCTGCGAAGTTTTCTGCAATTGGCTTTTCCATCAGCACAGGTATGGGTTTGTCAAAATACGAAAATGCCAAACGGTTAATGGCAAGGTGGATGCCGGGCGGCGTTGCATTAATGATAAAATCGGGCTTGCCCACTGCTTTAAATGCATCTTCTAAACTTGTAAAACACGGGACGTTAAACTCTTTTACCTTTTCGAAGGTGGCCTCGTTGCGGTCTACTGCCGCGATAAGCTCCACGTCGTTACGCCCGTTAATCAGCCGCGGCCAGCCTATGCCAAAGCCGCCCAGACCTACATGAATCGCCTTCATGCTAATTCCCTCCTAGGTCTGTTGTATCTTCCTCCACATGCACTGCTTCGGTAAAGGATTTATCAACCGGGGTTAGGTCAACCTGATATAAGTGCAGAAATTGGCCGTCCAGTTTGTGCGGGCGGAAGACGATATCCTTCTCCCCTGCAATTTCTACATCGAATGTGTCGTACACATATTCCTTAAACTTAGGCGAGGCGGTTATTGCTTTAACGTGCGTAACTCCATTTACATAAATGGAATATTCGCCTTTAACGTCCGGGTTTATAGTAGAATATTTTACAGTCAGCTTATATGCAGTCTTTTGGCGCGTGCGTACCTTCCATATAATGCTTTGCCCTGTACTGTTAAAGTTATTTACATGGTCGTTGCCTGTTTTGCCGTCGCCATGGCCAAGCTCCGGTGAGATATAGGTAGCGTCGTAGGTGTGCAAACGCTCCGGCATGGTGGTAGAAATAAGCCTGCCGCCGCCATGCATTAGGTCGTCGCTAAACTCTGCAACAACCACACTGTATGGCTCTACGTTTTTGGGCAGCGTTATTTCGGTATCTAGGTTGCTAATGCGCTTTGTTGCAAGCGGGGTTTTGCTTTCGTCTGTAAGCATGTAAACTTTGTCTAAATAGTTAACCACGCCGCCTAGGGTTATTACATCGGAAGGGTTGAAGATATGCAGATACAGCTTGTTTCCTTTTAGCGTAACTTCTCCAAACGATTGGACAGTTAATGGCGAGCGAATTGTACCATAGATGCTTTCTCCATTGGCTTTCATCCATTTGCCAATGGCCGCTACTATGTCCAAGTCTACCGGGTCTATCGCACCTTGCCCGTCGGGACCAAGGTTCATTAAAACATTTCCGCCACGCGCCGCAGATTTTATCAGTAATTTAATAAAATGCTCCGGCGGCTTATGTGACTTGTCAAAAGCAGAATACCCATAAGACTCGTTTGTGGTAGGGATTGTCTCCCAACGGCCGGGGGTAGGGAATGTTTCTGCTGCGCGGTCGCCTGTATTGTTATAGTCACCGCACTGGGCAAAACGCTGGTTGCGTGCAAGCCGCCCGTTTACTACAACATTTGGGCAAGTATCCCTTATTGCTTTTAAGATACGCAGGTTTTCGGATGCAGGTAGTTTATGGCTGGTGTCAAACCATATTAAGTCCAACCTGTATTTTTGTATCAGCTCCACAATTTGTGGTATGCTTTTTTTGTCTACATAGTATTTTGCTGTGCGTGGCACAAGCTCCGGGTGTTGGTCAAACCATAGCCCAAGTTCGCCCTCAAACAATTTTTTATCGCCGCCGCCGTTTGTAAATTCCCAGTCGTTGCCGGGGCCGTCTGGGTCGCCCCAGTCAAACGCATGCGAATAATACAGCCCAAACTTTATGCCGTACTTGTCGCAAGCTTTGCGCAGTGCCAAAACCGGGTCGTCTTTGTATGGTGTCATGCGCATATCGTATGGGAAAGCATCGGAATGGTATACTGCAAAACCATCGTGATGTTTTGCGGTTAAGACAAAAAACTTCATACCCGCGTCTTTTATGGTGCGAATCCACTCGTCTGCATCAAATTCTGTCGGGTTAAACTGCTCTATAAAATGCTTTTTATAGTCCTCTTGGTTGACCTGCGCCACACGTTGCATATGTTCTGCATAACCTGACCTGCGGCCGCCCCATTCGCCACCTGCTACGGAATATACGCCCCAGTGGACAAAACATCCAAACTTGGAATCGTTATACCACTGCATGCGCTTACTGCTTGTAGCAAATGCATCTTGCAGCCAACCGCTACCGCTTATCGCATCTTCAAATGCGGCGTCGTCACGTTCTTTGGCTGTAATGTTTGGTACATTTGCAAGCACCCTTAAAGATTTAACGCTTTTAAGGTTTGTGTCTGCGATACGAAAGTTTTTTTCGCCGTCATGCGCACTTAAAACTACGGAGTTACCTTGGAAATTTTCATGCTCGTAGTACACGGCTTGGTAGCCAAGCGGCAGCTCTACCTCTACAGGTACGGCGGTAAGGGTTGCGTACTCGCCCTCCTTGAAACATTGCTGCTCACTTTTTGCACATTTTGATGTTACCATCATGCACCTCCTCCGTTATTGTGATACTACTATACAATAACCATGCGCTAAAAGGAATATAAATGGTGAAAATAATAGGTACAAGTTTGAACAAATACACGTGAATCTAATTTACGTGTGGTGTCAGAAATGATAAACTCACCATGAGGTGAGTGAAATAGTGATATTCAAGAGTTTGCAAGCAGCACTGAAGGAATTGGAGCAAAAATCGTGTCACGAAGGGTATTGGTATAGTATCCGCGAGGCGTTAATAATCCTGCTTTGTGGGTTACTCTGCCAACAAAAAACCATAAGCGAAATCCACGAATGGACAGAAGCATCCCCAATGCAATCATTTCTTGCGGATGAATTCGGAATCACGCGAATTCCATGTAGGGCACAGTTTTACAATATACTAGGCTGTATAAATGCAGAAAGGTTTAACTATCATTTTACGAAGTGGGTAAAAACCCTTCTACCGGCAACCTTATCAGGAAAAACTGTAGCCATAGACGGAAAAACAATCTGCTCAACCGACAAGCTGACCGGTGACGGAAGCGTTCCTCACAT
>Ga0131853_10013454_pt1 | contig 15004 bp, 5 predicted proteins | sample TergutLab28metaG_FD_92764 | JGI IMG/M metagenome (GOLD analysis project Ga0131853, IMG submission 92764) | Labiotermes labralis P1 segment gut microbial communities from Petit-Saut dam, French Guiana - Lab288 P1 (version 2) (version 2) | ecosystem: Host-associated > Arthropoda: Insects >... | reverse complement strand
ACTAGACCACAGAGGCGGTCGGAAGGGTGGTCTACTTCTCACATTATTACAAGCAACGGTTCCGGTATACAACGGATAACCACCCAGCTTGGTACCAATCCTAACCACAAGGTGGACCCTTACAACTCATCCAACTGGAAATACAGAGAATATAAGGTAACCATACCTGACCGTCAATTTGAAACACATTGGACAACACGGATAACCATGTGAGGCTGTACCACAAGAGTCCTACCGCACCGAGTGAAAGTACAGTAACAACCAGTGAGCACTCTAAGAGTGATAAAACCTGTCCAAAGAGTCAAATACCTACTCATGTTTTAACTAGACATTATACGTTTCACATTTTATCCAGTATCAAAATTTTATGTGTGTTCACAACTGTAAAAATATTGGGATCCCAATATATTAACAGCACCTGAGACTTATTCTGTTGGAGGCCTGGTGATGACCTGTTACTAGGTCGAAACGTGTAGCCTATATACTCCAATAAATATTTGTTGTACTGACGTGTACCAATCAATTTGTTATTTATTTATTTATTTATTTAAAGCTCCCTATTCGGATATAAGCCTAATAAGTTCAGAGAATCCAGGCTTAAGTCTCCCTCGCAAAAAGGTAAAGCAATCCCTGCAAGACTTTGATAAGTCCGAGGCTCTAAGGTTTACAGACAATCGGCATAAGAACCGGCTGCCTTTACCTCCCAGGAAATAATCCTTGTGCTCATTTATGTTAGAGACTGAGTCGAGCCCAGGGCCATAATGCGACCGGAAAGATTAGGTAAATTAGAAATCCCAGTTTCACCATCGGGAATCGAATCCGCGACCTTCCAGCTTGTAGCGCAGTGACTCAATGAACTGCGCAATCGCATAAAACGGAGTTCCCTAGGACATTTATTTTTTAGAATAATCAAAAATTAGACTACTCTTTCTTTCCGAATAGTCCGGGGTTATTGTGTAGGTAACAAAAAATAAAGAATCGAAATGCTGACCTGCGTAGAGACGTCCACGTGGTGTAGCGTCGAGGCAGAAGCGGCACCTTTGGGGCCGAGATTCCCTGTAGACCCGCCCAAAGATCCTGCAACAAGAAGAGAAACAGTCATCAGCTTGATAGGTAGGCCAAGCGCGACGTCACGAAGCAAATATACTCCTCGGTACTGGTAACTAGAGACTTAGAAGGTATTCAAGGAATGCGAGTAGGGTGGGGTGACTATTCACCTGACGAGGGTATATGACCCATCAGCTACTATCTGTGCAAAAGGATTTATCACTTAACATTAATGTGACTATGCCGGCTTCTCGTGTTCTAGCAGCCGACGTATTTGGGACTGGTATGTTGCACTGCCATCTAGCGCCATAAAACAGATACTAACAACATACCCTTGCGCCTCCCTTTTCCATCGTCTTTTGCCACTTCCTCACCTGTCAAGTTTCAAGATAAGGGAATTTGGATGTAAAGATTGTCGTTTTTGAGCAAAAAAAAAATCGAATTCACTATCGTCAGCGGGAGCGGATGCTCTGAGATTGACCTCACAGAGTTCTGCCTTTATGCAAGAAGCAACTATCAACTTGGTATAGAAGTAGGCAGCAGCAGTGCGTGCGGTGATCAAGAAGTTATAACGGGTGTTTATTTTAAGAAAAACCCAACATCGTAAAGCAAAAGGCTTGGTTGCGGCCTGACTACCGATAAACACTTCCGCAATTGCTACAAATCGGGACATATATCATGCTTTGGCTACAGGGCAATAAACACTACATTTAAAATAACTGCGACAATACAACTTTATTAACAAACGTCTTATGATCCTTCGTGCTGTATGCGCAGTATGGTTGATGTACACGACGTTCTGGGAATTATAAATGCTTATATTTAGGCGACGTCTAACCTCTACTGAGGGTTTGAGTCTTTACCATATTTATTGCTTAAGGAAATGGCCCTAAAAAGCAAAATTCTTTGAATATATTTGTGTTGTTTTGTCATAATTAAAATGATACGGGGCGCCTATTAATGATCAAAGTGTCCAGTCGCTTTCACAAGAAAGTTGGTACAACCCCGCAACGTCGTCACTATAGTCCAAGTCTAAATGGACGACTTTCAGCATCATACAGTAGCAAAGATAATAGCTCTAGGGCCTTTGGAGAATGACTCCCGACATACGGACTGATGGAAACCTCAAGAATTCAACAGAATTAAATAATACTACAGCAGGAAGTCAGTTCGAAAATCTGCACAGTACGGAACAAACGTCCTGTATAATTATTCAAGAAAGGAACGCAGGGTGGCGATTAAATTAATGATAAAGATTAGCATCTTTTTGGGCGTGACACTTTGTAATTTGCTATATGGGCAATACAGTTGCGTTACAAGAAGCCTCAAGAGCATCTTACAGATGGATGGAATATGTACTGTGGGTGCTATTCCACAGCAACAGCAATAAACGCTAAAGTAGTACCTGGTAATAAATAAAAGGCCGGTCCCAGTGGCGTAGGCGTAGGTCTGCGGCCGCCAGCTTGCTGGGATTGTGGGTTCGAATCCCACCGGTGACATGGATGTCTGTGTGTTGTGATTGTCGTGTGTTGTCAGGTAGAGGTCTCTGCGACGAGCTAATCACTCGTCCAGAGGAGTCCTACCGACTGTGGTGCGTCGTTGTGTGTGATCTAGAAACCTCGTGAATGAGGAGTCCCTGGCCCACTGGGGGGGGGGGGCTGCTGAACCCCCCAAAAAAATAAAACAGGTTTTTGTTTAAGAACTATAGTTTTAAGATCCAGGGCAATTCCTGGAAACTCCAGCAGGGAGACATGACGAAGAATCTCATAATGTTGATATATAGGTAATAACCAGTGGAGTATGTTGAATATTTGGTGGCGTCGGTGTATGGGCACCCGTGTGTGGCGTTACTTCTGTTAAGTATGAAATAGCCATGACCAAAATGCAAATGTTATGAAGAATTATGTCTTGTGGGACGTTAGGCGTCGTAGCGTGGCAAATAGTAGCTGACGTTTCGGAAAGTCGTAATGCCTTCATTATTCGGGTCAAGAGGACCAGTTGATCCTGACCCTCAAAATAAATGAAACACGTTTCTAAAAGAGAAGGTGATTATTTTCTTGGGTTGAGTGAAACTGAAGAAAGAGGCAATACATTCGTTCAAAGCGCCTGTAACTATTTAATGGCTGAGGTGACCTAACTTCCCATAAGGCTTGAATTTCATCAACAACTATTTAAAAAGCTCGAAACTCGAACCGCTACTCTGACGCTAACTGTAACTTTCCTCCACAAAAAGACGCTACGTCTGTGATTACATTGCTTTAAGTCCCAAAATTAGTGCGTCTGATAAGAATTTCATTTGAAAGTTTCTGAAGAATTAGTGACGCGATGGCCCTTTGCACGTGTGTTGCTAGCCTGACACATGGCGTCGTCGTTAGTTGTAACAAAAATAAAACCGCGATTTCAGGCTTCCGCCGCGAAGTAGCTGAGAACTGCACTCTTCTGGTTTATTACGCAGCGAGTAGTAGTAATTCCTTACAGACATTTTGGGACAGCCTATTGGTTCCTTCCTCAGGGTTCAAGAATTCCAAAAAAAGATGAATCTGTAACTCTGAGGACAGGACCGATAGGTTGTCCCTAAGGAATTACCACTACTCGCTGCGTAATGACCCAGAATAGCGGAGTCCTCAAAATTAAACCCGATAAAATTGTTAAAAAGAGTGACGTTACTTTGAGTGTTACTTTGGCCCTTTAGGCAGAGTGTTAATAGTAAGTACCTCTACGTTTGGTTTTAAAAACTTGTACTTTCCCCACACAGTGTAAATACGTTTGTTAGTATGATTGTCGCAAAAGGCAGCTCTTAATCCCATGAACTTAACCGAGCGGTTTTGTTGTTAATGCAGACAAAGTGGTTTATGTAAAGTAGGAGCTAAATTTGTGTGATATTGAATGGTGTTAGAAAACGTAAAAATCGCCACTTGTTGCCAAAATAAAAATAAATAATTATTCGTATATATTGCATCTTCAATGATAAGGGACACAATTCGTTGCTCAGCACGCGATAAGCAAGAAACGCCACTGGTAAGACGCCAAACTTAATGTCGGAATATGACATAACTAACACTGACGTCGTTATACTTTTGATGCAGGGAAGGCTGAGTATTTTATATGAAGACAGAAAGCATATAATATGTGCAGCATAGCGTGATTTGAGGTGGCGATGAGCTTGCAGAATTGCTTGTGGGACAGAATGTGAGGACGCGAACAGTTATTAAGAATATTTATCTCAGTATTTAACCAACTTGATGCACAAAATTTGTTTCACAGTAAGTTTTATTTCATGCCTCTACATGTTTGGAGCACATGTGCTCGAGAAATGTAGAGGCATGAAATAAAAATTATTGTGAAACAAATTTTGTGCATCAAGTTGGTTAAATACTGAGATAAATATACTGAGATGCACGGTCAACAAAACGTAAAAAAAATTATTAAGAAAGATATAAACAGAAGAGGAAAAGTATGTGGAAGAAAAGTGGAAGGGACTTAGAAACAAAGAGAAAAATAAGGAATTGAAATGAAGTAGAGAAACATAGGAGAAAGGAAATAATGTTTTTATGGTATTTCTTAGCCTGTCCAAAGGGGATGTCAAAAAATATCTTAAAGCAGTTCAGACTGCCACTTTCCAAATTCGTAACCCCTCACCACGTATGATAATCTTCCATCACTTCCAGCGCTAAATACAGCTCCCAGAGCACTGTGTACACACATATGAAGACTGGCATCAAACGAAATATTCTCACCACCCAACAAAATAATACTAACCACATTAATCCTAGTACCCACCGTATCATACAAAATACCAACACAAACAAACGACAAAGAAATAAATAAACATGACACAATAATAGAAAACAAAATAATAACCACAGCAACCGTTATATACAACCAAACAATACGAACAATAACACCACCACTAGTCCTAAACATCTACCAGCTTAATCGTGGTTGTAAACACCATCAACTTTCCAAAAGAACCACAACGAAATATAAACTAATGAATAAACCAAAAAGAAACAAAGAACCTCCAAATTAAATCACACACGACGCTCTAGTTGACCTACCACCCCCATCAATAATCAAAAGAATTACAAAAACAAAAAAATGATGGATTTTAAAGTTTAATATATCAAAATTCAGTAGATAATAACACAAGCACTGACTTCGTTGAGCCCCAAATAATAGTACATACACTGAAAAAGAAACCATGCTTACTGCGTAGATTAATTTTAAAAGCAACGTCGATCCAAAGATAAACTGTCCCACATGTCTTTGTAATAAAATCGAAATTAAACAAAATTACTCAAATAAATGCCATAAGGGAACATTCCGCTACAATTGGTAAGTGATAATCATGTATTGTGTCTGATTATGTGTTTAAAAAACTCAACATTGCAAGAAGAGAGTTTCAGGTTCTTGACAATAAACACTTGATAATTGTAAGCAACTGAATTAACTTCCTAACAATTAGATGATGTGTTTTCTCTGAAGTAATATTTAAAAAAAAATATTAAAATGAGCGTTGCCATTTACAGCATCAAACTTTCACTCCACCAGCCCTTTCAGAATATCCTGCTTTCCCCCCACTTATTCAACTCTTTGAACTTCGCCTAACACAATGCTGAAAATTTAAGTCCGGAATTCATCAAACTTCTGAAAACTTTCAGTCCCTTCTGCAAAGGAAGCACATTTATATATCACTGTAAATATATATGGCTTAATAGTGTTATTCGAAATAACCTGTATGTATTGTCAGCACCGTACGAAACGTATAAACAGACTGTCTTGGTGAAAAGCATGGTTTTAATTTTCAAGATGGTGGTTTATATAAAAAGAAACGTGTTTGAAGGGGTAAAATAATAAAAAGAAAAAAAAAACGAAATTTATAGTTCATATTGCAACATCATATCAACTGCGGGATTTACGTAGTGTTAAATGAATTCAAAACATGAATGTACTTTACTTCAGACACTTAAATGGAAAGCGTTTTTTTTTATCACGGTACTTCACAGAAGGGAAGGCAGGAAAACAGAACACCGTAAACTGTGTCTTGGCCGACAAAAGAAACTCTACACACCGAATATATATAAGACACGGCATTGCATGGGATATAGTACAGGTCGCTGCCAGCAGTGTTGGACTGAAATATCTCAGGGGATAAAATTTCAGTAGAAGTTTCAATATGACATTATACTCAAAAAATATTCAGTGAGAGTTTGGTGGGTGTGCGTGAGCACAAGAGTGGGTGGAAAATGTACTGACTTTGAGAGGTGGACAGAAGGAAAGTGACGCGGAAAATCAGATGGATAGGGAAAGATAATATCGATAGACAGAAGGCAGAAAAAAAGTAAGAGGAAAGACAGGGTACAGAGATGTGTAGAAGACCATGCGGGAGCACAGAATAGATAGAGAATAAATCACATGTCACATGAACACAGAGAAAATCAGAAAAATTGAAAGAGTGCAGACACAGACGTTTAGGCGAAAAATAATAAAAGGTAAATAGAAGACCTTTTCTTTAGACAGGAAATCGGAAGTGGGAGAAAAGGTCAGATACACAGGCAGATCACAGAACAAAGAGGAGATCAGATGAATGAAAATGATCAAAGGACAGAGAGATCTGAAGGAACAGAAGTCCAGAAGAATAACCAGAAAAGAGTACAGACTGACAGAAAGTGGAGAAGAGAGGGAAGTCCAGTGTAAAGATGGAGCAGGTAATTTAGAGAGAAAAGGTCAAATCGATAGATGGAATATTAGAGGGACATAACAGTGGGTACGAAAAATATAAGACATACAGAAAGAATCTCAGGTGGACTGACAAATGTCCAGAAGACCCTAAGAATATCAAGGGTATGTAGAGAAGGCTATACCTGCAGGCAGACCAGACAGAAGAAAATGTGGGAAAACCTACAGATAGAAATCCGTAGACTGAGAAATATTTTCTACTGAAATGAGCGAGCTAGTTTTTTTTTTTAATTTCATCTGTCTCTACGAAACGAGTTTCAGCAGCGTATTTAGGTTACTGGATTGCGGCAACAGATAAAGTTTTGATTCTTCAGTTGGTCGTGTTGATAGTGGTCACATAGTTTCAGCGCGTCTTCCTGATAACACTGTCGCTGATATTACAGTTATTAGCCGGCACAGTGTTACCAAAGACTAAACTTGCTAACGGTTGCTACTCGAACACGAAACGGATTAAGACAACGGGTTGATACCGAGGTGCGGGAAACCGAGAATTTAAAGGTAAAACTTCTGGAATGTAATGTGAAATACCAACTTGATGCAACAAGGTAATTTTGATTGATGTATTCTTAGCTCGACATGTTTCGGGCGCATACGCCCATCATCAGGAGCAACAAATGTTGAGTAGCAGCATATGGTTTTCTGCACCGAATTTGTGGATGGTTGGTGGTTTGAGAGCCGCTGCGTAAGTCGTGTTTACGGTGCGGATGGTGCCGTGCGCACGGCACCATCCGCACCGTAAACACGACTTACGCAGCGGCTCTCAAACCACCAACCATCCACAAATTCGGTGCAGAAAACCATATGCTGCTACTCAACATTTGTTGCTCCTGATGATGGGCGTATGCGCCCGAAACATGTCGAGCTAAGAATACATCAATCAAAATTACCTTGTTGCATCAAGTTGGTATTTCACATTACATTCCAGAAGTTTTACCTTTAAATTCTCGGTTTCCCGCACCTCGGTATCAACCCGTTGTCTTAATCCGTTTCGTGTTCGAGTAGCAACCGTTAGCAAGTTTAGTCTTTGGTAACACTGTGCCGGCTAATAACTGTAATATCAGCGACAGTGTTATCAGGAAGACGCGCTGAAACTATGTGACCACTATCAACACGACCAACTGAAGAATCAAAACTTTATCTGTTGCCGCAATCCAGTAACCTAAATACGCTGCTGAAACTCGTTTCGTAGAGACAGATGAAATTAAAAAAAAAAACTAGCTCGCTCATTTCAGTAGAAAATATTTCTCAGTCTACGGATTTCTATCTGTAGGTTTTCCCACATTTTCTTCTGTCTGGTCTGCCTGCAGGTATAGCCTTCTCTACATACCCTTGATATTCTTAGGGTCTTCTGGACATTTGTCAGTCCACCTGAGATTCTTTCTGTATGTCTTATATTTTTCGTACCCACTGTTATGTCCCTCTAATATTCCATCTATCGATTTGACCTTTTCTCTCTAAATTACCTGCTCCATCTTTACACTGGACTTCCCTCTCTTCTCCACTTTCTGTCAGTCTGTACTCTTTTCTGGTTATTCTTCTGGACTTCTGTTCCTTCAGATCTCTCTGTCCTTTGATCATTTTCATTCATCTGATCTCCTCTTTGTTCTGTGATCTGCCTGTGTATCTGACCTTTTCTCCCACTTCCGATTTCCTGTCTAAAGAAAAGGTCTTCTATTTACCTTTTATTATTTTTCGCCTAAACGTCTGTGTCTGCACTCTTTCAATTTTTCTGATTTTCTCTGTGTTCATGTGACATGTGATTTATTCTCTATCTATTCTGTGCTCCCGCATGGTCTTCTACACATCTCTGTACCCTGTCTTTCCTCTTACTTTTTTTCTGCCTTCTGTCTATCGATATTATCTTTCCCTATCCATCTGATTTTCCGCGTCACTTTCCTTCTGTCCACCTCTCAAAGTCAGTACATTTTCCACCCACTCTTGTGCTCACGCACACCCACCAAACTCTCACTGAATATTTTTTGAGTATAATGTCATATTGAAACTTCTACTGAAATTTTATCCCCTGAGATATTTCAGTCCAACACTGCTGGCAGCGACCTGTACTATATCCCATGCAATGCCGTGTCTTATATATATTCGGTGTGTAGAGTTTCTTTTGTCGGCCAAGACACAGTTTACGGTGTTCTGTTTTCCTGCCTTCCCTTCTGTGAAGTACCGTGATAAAAAAAAACGCTTTCCATTTAAGTGTCTGAAGTAAAGTACATTCATGTTTTGAATTCATTTAACACTACGTAAATCCCGCAGTTGATATGATGTTGCAATATGAACTATAAATTTCGTTTTTTTTTTCTTTTTATTATTTTACCCCTTCAAACACGTTTCTTTTTATATAAACCACCATCTTGAAAATTAAAACCATGCTTTTCACCAAGACAGTCTGTTTATACGTTTCGTACGGTGCTGACAATACATACAGGTTATTTCGAATAACACTATTAAGCCATATATATTTACAGTGATATATAAATGTGCTTCCTTTGCAGAAGGGACTGAAAGTTTTCAGAAGTTTGATGAATTCCGGACTTAAATTTTCAGCATTGTGTTAGGCGAAGTTCAAAGAGTTGAATAAGTGGGGGGAAAGCAGGATATTCTGAAAGGGCTGGTGGAGTGAAAGTTTGATGCTGTAAATGGCAACGCTCATTTTAATATTTTTTTTTAAATATTACTTCAGAGAAAACACATCATCTAATTGTTAGGAAGTTAATTCAGTTGCTTACAATTATCAAGTGTTTATTGTCAAGAACCTGAAACTCTCTTCTTGCAATGTTGAGTTTTTTAAACACATAATCAGACACAATACATGATTATCACTTACCAATTGTAGCGGAATGTTCCCTTATGGCATTTATTTGAGTAATTTTGTTTAATTTCGATTTTATTACAAAGACATGTGGGACAGTTTATCTTTGGATCGACGTTGCTTTTAAAATTAATCTACGCAGTAAGCATGGTTTCTTTTTCAGTGTATGTACTATTATTTGGGGCTCAACGAAGTCAGTGCTTGTGTTATTATCTACTGAATTTTGATATATTAAACTTTAAAATCCATCATTTTTTTGTTTTTGTAATTCTTTTGATTATTGATGGGGGTGGTAGGTCAACTAGAGCGTCGTGTGTGATTTAATTTGGAGGTTCTTTGTTTCTTTTTGGTTTATTCATTAGTTTATATTTCGTTGTGGTTCTTTTGGAAAGTTGATGGTGTTTACAACCACGATTAAGCTGGTAGATGTTTAGGACTAGTGGTGGTGTTATTGTTCGTATTGTTTGGTTGTATATAACGGTTGCTGTGGTTATTATTTTGTTTTCTATTATTGTGTCATGTTTATTTATTTCTTTGTCGTTTGTTTGTGTTGGTATTTTGTATGATACGGTGGGTACTAGGATTAATGTGGTTAGTATTATTTTGTTGGGTGGTGAGAATATTTCGTTTGATGCCAGTCTTCATATGTGTGTACACAGTGCTCTGGGAGCTGTATTTAGCGCTGGAAGTGATGGAAGATTATCATACGTGGTGAGGGGTTACGAATTTGGAAAGTGGCAGTCTGAACTGCTTTAAGATATTTTTTGACATCCCCTTTGGACAGGCTAAGAAATACCATAAAAACATTATTTCCTTTCTCCTATGTTTCTCTACTTCATTTCAATTCCTTATTTTTCTCTTTGTTTCTAAGTCCCTTCCACTTTTCTTCCACATACTTTTCCTCTTCTGTTTATATCTTTCTTAATAATTTTTTTTACGTTTTGTTGACCGTGCATCTCAGTATATTTATCTCAGTATTTAACCAACTTGATGCACAAAATTTGTTTCACAATAATTTTTATTTCATGCCTCTACATTTCTCGAGCACATGTGCTCCAAACATGTAGAGGCATGAAATAAAACTTACTGTGAAACAAATTTTGTGCATCAAGTTGGTTAAATACTGAGATAAATATTCTTAATAACTGTTCGCGTCCTCACATTCTGTCCCACAAGCAATTCTGCAAGCTCATCGCCACCTCAAATCACGCTATGCTGCACATATTATATGCTTTCTGTCTTCATATAAAATACTCAGCCTTCCCTGCATCAAAAGTATAACGACGTCAGTGTTAGTTATGTCATATTCCGACATTAAGTTTGGCGTCTTACCAGTGGCGTTTCTTGCTTATCGCGTGCTGAGCAACGAATTGTGTCCCTTATCATTGAAGATGCAATATATACGAATAATTATTTATTTTTATTTTGGCAACAAGTGGCGATTTTTACGTTTTCTAACACCATTCAATATCACACAAATTTAGCTCCTACTTTACATAAACCACTTTGTCTGCATTAACAACAAAACCGCTCGGTTAAGTTCATGGGATTAAGAGCTGCCTTTTGCGACAATCATACTAACAAACGTATTTACACTGTGTGGGGAAAGTACAAGTTTTTAAAACCAAACGTAGAGGTACTTACTATTAACACTCTGCCTAAAGGGCCAAAGTAACACTCAAAGTAACGTCACTCTTTTTAACAATTTTATCGGGTTTAATTTTGAGGACTCCGCTATTCTGGGTCATTACGCAGCGAGTAGTGGTAATTCCTTAGGGACAACCTATCGGTCCTGTCCTCAGAGTTACAGATTCATCTTTTTTTGGAATTCTTGAACCCTGAGGAAGGAACCAATAGGCTGTCCCAAAATGTCTGTAAGGAATTACTACTACTCGCTGCGTAATAAACCAGAAGAGTGCAGTTCTCAGCTACTTCGCGGCGGAAGCCTGAAATCGCGGTTTTATTTTTGTTACAACTAACGACGACGCCATGTGTCAGGCTAGCAACACACGTGCAAAGGGCCATCGCGTCACTAATTCTTCAGAAACTTTCAAATGAAATTCTTATCAGACGCACTAATTTTGGGACTTAAAGCAATGTAATCACAGACGTAGCGTCTTTTTGTGGAGGAAAGTTACAGTTAGCGTCAGAGTAGCGGTTCGAGTTTCGAGCTTTTTAAATAGTTGTTGATGAAATTCAAGCCTTATGGGAAGTTAGGTCACCTCAGCCATTAAATAGTTACAGGCGCTTTGAACGAATGTATTGCCTCTTTCTTCAGTTTCACTCAACCCAAGAAAATAATCACCTTCTCTTTTAGAAACGTGTTTCATTTATTTTGAGGGTCAGGATCAACTGGTCCTCTTGACCCGAATAATGAAGGCATTACGACTTTCCGAAACGTCAGCTACTATTTGCCACGCTACGACGCCTAACGTCCCACAAGACATAATTCTTCATAACATTTGCATTTTGGTCATGGCTATTTCATACTTAACAGAAGTAACGCCACACACGGGTGCCCATACACCGACGCCACCAAATATTCAACATACTCCACTGGTTATTACCTATATATCAACATTATGAGATTCTTCGTCATGTCTCCCTGCTGGAGTTTCCAGGAATTGCCCTGGATCTTAAAACTATAGTTCTTAAACAAAAACCTGTTTTATTTTTTTGGGGGGTTCAGCAGCCCCCCCCCCCCAGTGGGCCAGGGACTCCTCATTCACGAGGTTTCTAGATCACACACAACGACGCACCACAGTCGGTAGGACTCCTCTGGACGAGTGATTAGCTCGTCGCAGAGACCTCTACCTGACAACACACGACAATCACAACACACAGACATCCATGTCACCGGTGGGATTCGAACCCACAATCCCAGCAAGCTGGCGGCCGCAGACCTACGCCTACGCCACTGGGACCGGCCTTTTATTTATTACCAGGTACTACTTTAGCGTTTATTGCTGTTGCTGTGGAATAGCACCCACAGTACATATTCCATCCATCTGTAAGATGCTCTTGAGGCTTCTTGTAACGCAACTGTATTGCCCATATAGCAAATTACAAAGTGTCACGCCCAAAAAGATGCTAATCTTTATCATTAATTTAATCGCCACCCTGCGTTCCTTTCTTGAATAATTATACAGGACGTTTGTTCCGTACTGTGCAGATTTTCGAACTGACTTCCTGCTGTAGTATTATTTAATTCTGTTGAATTCTTGAGGTTTCCATCAGTCCGTATGTCGGGAGTCATTCTCCAAAGGCCCTAGAGCTATTATCTTTGCTACTGTATGATGCTGAAAGTCGTCCATTTAGACTTGGACTATAGTGACGACGTTGCGGGGTTGTACCAACTTTCTTGTGAAAGCGACTGGACACTTTGATCATTAATAGGCGCCCCGTATCATTTTAATTATGACAAAACAACACAAATATATTCAAAGAATTTTGCTTTTTAGGGCCATTTCCTTAAGCAATAAATATGGTAAAGACTCAAACCCTCAGTAGAGGTTAGACGTCGCCTAAATATAAGCATTTATAATTCCCAGAACGTCGTGTACATCAACCATACTGCGCATACAGCACGAAGGATCATAAGACGTTTGTTAATAAAGTTGTATTGTCGCAGTTATTTTAAATGTAGTGTTTATTGCCCTGTAGCCAAAGCATGATATATGTCCCGATTTGTAGCAATTGCGGAAGTGTTTATCGGTAGTCAGGCCGCAACCAAGCCTTTTGCTTTACGATGTTGGGTTTTTCTTAAAATAAACACCCGTTATAACTTCTTGATCACCGCACGCACTGCTGCTGCCTACTTCTATACCAAGTTGATAGTTGCTTCTTGCATAAAGGCAGAACTCTGTGAGGTCAATCTCAGAGCATCCGCTCCCGCTGACGATAGTGAATTCGATTTTTTTTTTGCTCAAAAACGACAATCTTTACATCCAAATTCCCTTATCTTGAAACTTGACAGGTGAGGAAGTGGCAAAAGACGATGGAAAAGGGAGGCGCAAGGGTATGTTGTTAGTATCTGTTTTATGGCGCTAGATGGCAGTGCAACATACCAGTCCCAAATACGTCGGCTGCTAGAACACGAGAAGCCGGCATAGTCACATTAATGTTAAGTGATAAATCCTTTTGCACAGATAGTAGCTGATGGGTCATATACCCTCGTCAGGTGAATAGTCACCCCACCCTACTCGCATTCCTTGAATACCTTCTAAGTCTCTAGTTACCAGTACCGAGGAGTATATTTGCTTCGTGACGTCGCGCTTGGCCTACCTATCAAGCTGATGACTGTTTCTCTTCTTGTTGCAGGATCTTTGGGCGGGTCTACAGGGAATCTCGGCCCCAAAGGTGCCGCTTCTGCCTCGACGCTACACCACGTGGACGTCTCTACGCAGGTCAGCATTTCGATTCTTTATTTTTTGTTACCTACACAATAACCCCGGACTATTCGGAAAGAAAGAGTAGTCTAATTTTTGATTATTCTAAAAAATAAATGTCCTAGGGAACTCCGTTTTATGCGATTGCGCAGTTCATTGAGTCACTGCGCTACAAGCTGGAAGGTCGCGGATTCGATTCCCGATGGTGAAACTGGGATTTCTAATTTACCTAATCTTTCCGGTCGCATTATGGCCCTGGGCTCGACTCAGTCTCTAACATAAATGAGCACAAGGATTATTTCCTGGGAGGTAAAGGCAGCCGGTTCTTATGCCGATTGTCTGTAAACCTTAGAGCCTCGGACTTATCAAAGTCTTGCAGGGATTGCTTTACCTTTTTGCGAGGGAGACTTAAGCCTGGATTCTCTGAACTTATTAGGCTTATATCCGAATAGGGAGCTTTAAATAAATAAATAAATAAATAACAAATTGATTGGTACACGTCAGTACAACAAATATTTATTGGAGTATATAGGCTACACGTTTCGACCTAGTAACAGGTCATCACCAGGCCTCCAACAGAATAAGTCTCAGGTGCTGTTAATATATTGGGATCCCAATATTTTTACAGTTGTGAACACACATAAAATTTTGATACTGGATAAAATGTGAAACGTATAATGTCTAGTTAAAACATGAGTAGGTATTTGACTCTTTGGACAGGTTTTATCACTCTTAGAGTGCTCACTGGTTGTTACTGTACTTTCACTCGGTGCGGTAGGACTCTTGTGGTACAGCCTCACATGGTTATCCGTGTTGTCCAATGTGTTTCAAATTGACGGTCAGGTATGGTTACCTTATATTCTCTGTATTTCCAGTTGGATGAGTTGTAAGGGTCCACCTTGTGGTTAGGATTGGTACCAAGCTGGGTGGTTATCCGTTGTATACCGGAACCGTTGCTTGTAATAATGTGAGAAGTAGACCACCCTTCCGACCGCCTCTGTGGTCTAGT
>Ga0131853_10013452_pt1 | contig 15005 bp, 10 predicted proteins | sample TergutLab28metaG_FD_92764 | JGI IMG/M metagenome (GOLD analysis project Ga0131853, IMG submission 92764) | Labiotermes labralis P1 segment gut microbial communities from Petit-Saut dam, French Guiana - Lab288 P1 (version 2) (version 2) | ecosystem: Host-associated > Arthropoda: Insects >... | reverse complement strand
ATATATTCCCAACACGTTTTTGGGGGTGGGGGCTGGGGTTTGTATAATAGAGATGAAAAAAAAAGGAAAAAAGAGTTTGTGGGGGTGAAAATTAAAAAATTTTAAAAAACGCAAGAAGGGGGGGGGGGGGGGGGTATTTAATTAAAAGACCATCTGGTTGGTAAGGTGTTAAATGTAGGTGTTAAATTTGTGTTCCATCATATTAGGTTGCTTATGGCTATGTGAGAGGCAGATAAGTAAGAATGAGAGTAAGTATCAAGCTCTCTCTCAAAAACTATAACTCACCTCACACATATTGACATATACAATACATACATTTCACTGCAGCATGTTTTATGTTATCCACAGACCCTTGTTTCTTACTGGTAAGTTGGAAAAAAGAAATCCCATCATGCAGTCATGCATTCTGTTCTTATGAATGAAAGGTGGCACACTAAGGAATGTTAAACATTTCACTTTCACAAGCAGGTCAGAGCCTGGTACATTTTATGAGGGACCATTTTCGTAAATCTTCAAGTAAATAAAGCAATAAAATTTGCGTTATAAGGTACATAAGTAATTTAAATGCACAACCTGCAGCCTGCAAGCAGAACCTGGCGATACATCTCAACAGAAGATTTTCCACCAAACTGGCGGCCAGTTAAATAGGTGTTGTGAGAACTATTGATGTAATAATGAGACAATGGCTGGTCCATATCCATGTAAATGTCTAGGCGATCCAGAAATACAGGTGCATTTTCATCAGACATAAGGTAGCGAATCAATCCATCCTTCGTCAGTTTTCCTGTAATTGGGTACAAACAAATTTGTCTGTGGTACAACAACAACAACAACAACAACAACAATAATAATAATACATAATGACAAGTAACAAATTAAAGTAAAACTCTAACTACAAGTAATGTTGACTACATTGCCAAGGATTAGGGTATATCACCATGAAGCTCCATTGGCACAAAGCTCATATTCCCTGTATTTTGAGAAGAAATATTTCAGAAAACAAGTAGGGACTGGAAGTAAATCAGAAACATTTTACTAGTTCACGTAATAAAACTGAAGGCTAAACACAATTTTTACATGCTATTTTACATTCCAGTAAAATGTGACCCTAATAAAGGATATGTATCTTCCTTTACCAATAACGATACGTAATTTCTCGAAAAACTCAATGACTTAGGCTTCTTAAGTGGGGAAACACTCTTAAAAGTGTAAGCCTGAAAAATATATTATTTTGCAATATTATTCTGTGTAAACTGTGAACTTAATATTGAAGAGATGAAACTAAATGAAGAAATGGATGACCATTGTATGTGCCATTAGTCAGATCCTCATGTCCAATTCTGCAGAACTACTCTTCTTCGAAACAATGTTACAAATGTGGGTATAAAATTATATAATAAATTGCCAAAAAAACCAAAGAAACTAGAAAAAATAAAGGAATTTAAAAAGAAGCTGAAATATTTCTTACTGCAACACATATTTTTCGCTGTGGATGAATATATGTCTTACTGAATGTTATTATCAGTTATTTATCATTATGCTACTTTTATTATCTTAGCATCTGAATACTTTTTGTCAAAGAAGATACGAATATTTAAACTAATGAATGTGTAACTTTTTGAACGTCATCAAATACATCTGTTTTAATGTGATGTACTGCAAGTTTTATTTTTTCTTTTCTGTGGTGTATGATTAATAAATTAATACCTGACGCAATGTATGTAGTGTACAGCAAATTTGATGTGTCTGGTGTCACATGTATGATGGATGGACTATAAAACAAAGTTAAGAAAATGAAAAAAAAAATATTTACACCATCACACCAAACTTCAAGTCTTACCTTCTTTAATGATTCTGACATATTCTTTAACACATGAAAAGACATTTTAACAAGCATAAATGGTAGACAAAGAGAGCCCATTCTTGCCATATTTCATAAATACCAATGCTAGCTTCCAACATTTTGTTGTTTTCACTTTTTTCCAGCTCAGATGTTCATGTACAGACTGAATACTATGTGAATTTTACGAGGACAGAAACATTTGAGGTTCTTAAGAAAGATTTTTGCAAGGAAAATTTTAAGTACCATCCACAGTGTTCAAAATATCCAACTCTTCTTGAATAGAGAGCATCTTACATTCTATGGTGGTTTTTGCTGTAGTAGCCATACTGACCACATTCATAATAATTAATGACTTTACAGGACAAGAAGTGTACAGGTATAAGCAGTTTGAAAAAACACAATACAGCTCTAAATTCAGCACCCAGAAGTATTCAAATTACTGAGATTAGAGTAAAACAATTCCAGTACCACACTCCATTAAAAACCGTGGCTCATTCATGCAGCTGATTGCACACACCAACACAATGTTGCATCACTGTGTGAAATGCTTGTGTGGGAATTTATGGCAGCATAGTCAGAAAATATGGGCCAGGATAGTGTAGTTGGTATTATGACTCAATGACAGGCTGGAGGTCTGGGGATTGAATCACGGTGGGAATGGAATTTTCCACACCTGTCCAGACCAGCCCTGAGACCCACTGAGCCAGGTCTCTTTCCCAAGGGTAAAGTGGTGGGGGTGTGGTGTTGACCATACACCTCCATCTAGTGCCAAGGGTAAAGAAAAAGTAGAGCTATACCTCTACTCCTCTCTGGGTCTTCATGGCCAGTTCTAGGGTGTACTTTATGTTTATCTTTTATAGGCGGTTGTAACGTAATATCCTATCATGTTTCCACAGATTAGCATTAAGTTTCTTATCTGTACCTCTACTCCATAAGGGAAACTAACTTGGAGATTAAGCTCATGAATTCAGGCCGTTTTTTCACCATTATACACTGGTAAAAGACTAAAGAAATGGGAAACTCTTAACGCTTAAACACAAAAACCTATTGATGGTAAAAAATTAGTCAATTAGTGCATTTTCTTGCTTCTAAAGTAGGGAATGCTTTTTAGAGGAGAAAATACAAAATGTTAATCCTATGGGAAAGTTTGGTATGAATTTCTCGGACGTCTCACATGGCAAAACTTAAACAGGGACTTCTTAAGCAGGATAGAGTTCAATAGCAAGATCCTGTGAACATGAAGATAAACTTTCCATTCTATAAAATATGACAAATATCTTGAGAAGCATATCACTTATTTACTTCTCAAGAAAGGCTCTGCTCCATGCATTTGGAAGACTTAGATATTATTATCACAGTAGAGAAAATTGAAGCATTACAGCTTTCATCTGGGCATAGTAGATCATATTTACAAGAAAACTCACGTTCATTGCGAGCCTGTTCATCTTGTTCATAAGTATTGATGATTTCTGCAGCCCTCTTCTCATCATACAATGGATATAATATTTCATTCAACCTTGGATCTCTCTGCTTTTCATTCAGAAATATGATGAACTGCTCAACGCTGATCGTCTCTGTTTTACCTTGAGTGCTGCATAAGTACCAAGAATACAGCCATTACATATGTGTGTGTACGTGTGTGTACATGCATCACTCCAAATATCAGCTTTAAAGTATCATAAAGAATAAAGTGCAAAATAAGAAGCTTTGTCCATAGCACTGATATTCATATTATTTTGTCTATAACCCAAAATAAAAAATCACATTGGTCTTCTGACCCAAAAAGTATCAGTACCTACTTAAAACCCAATTCAAGCCATGAGTTCCCTTGATTACTTTGAGAGTTCATAACCCATCAGTAGGCCAATAAAAAGCTAGGTTTGAGAAGCCCAATTTCAGAAGAAAGTCAACTCTAACTCAGCTTAGTAAATCTATCACAGCATGGTGTATCTGACAAATTTTCTCCATATCTGATCTTGTGTATAATTTGCATGCATGCTGCCCTATATAGGGAGCTGTGTAAGTCATAGTTTTGTAGGCAGCACTGTCTTTGATTACTTAACTCAACCATGCAGAAGCATGTTCTGGTCATTACAAGTGCTGAACTTGCCCTTTGCTACTGTCAAAACGAGTAAAATCTTGGCATGTAGAAAATAGTCTACAGATTAGAATGTGTTACAAAACTTTCAGTGAAGTCATACAATAATAGACTGATCATGTGTATTTTATCTGCCATAATCTGTGAGGCAAGTTTCAACAAAGTGATTAGTGATGGTTACACCCAAGATGATAAGATCTGTGTAACAACAGAAAGGACAAAGTTATTCAAGCAAAGGCAACAGAAGTTGAACTGGGCTTAAGTCAGACTGGTATAAATGATACTACCAGACGGATGTATTGAATCCATATAGATCACACAAACAGAAGGCCGAAATTTCATGAATTTTTTCCAAATGAGAATCAGTATTCTGATACTATGATGACAATAATATAGTCTGATCAAATTTCTAATTATCAGATAAAATTAAATAGCAGTAAACAGGGATGTTACTAATCCCCACATAAATCAAGACACTGCCTTGAAGCAACCTGGAGCATCTGAGAGAAGTGTGCTTTCTGTCGCGGGGCTTTACGAGCATCACTGGTTCAATCAAATAAGGTCAAAATTCAGTTATGAACTTAGTCACACAGGATAAGCAAGATTGTTTATTCTTCATTGTAATATGTTTTGCTGGTGAGACGTCAGCCAAATTTGAACCACCACTAAACAAAAACTTCAGTTCTGCCACAATTTATACACAAACAAGGTACAGAGATTACAATACTTCCACTAGATTATTTATGAGCAATCAAAAAGTAAGAATTATATAATAACAATTATCTACAGTAGAAGTCTAACAAGCAATTTGTACCCTACATCAAGAAAAATCTGAAACAGGGGTATGTCAAAATTCAACACAAAATTACCACTGTGGTTACAACAACACATTTACTCTAAATTTAAACTCTGTGATGCATTTCTGTAATCCATTTCATATACCTGTTATTGCATCAAAGAAAAAGCTTGAAAAATAAACCAAAATTAGGGTTTTCCTGAATGCAACATTCTGAGTCTACTCTTCTGTCAACAGATTGTGACAGGGAATAGCACTAGACAGTGTCACAAGGTAGCTGTGTGGTGTATGATTAATAATCAGGCAGTAACAAGTGTCAAGTTAAAAACACGGTTACACACAAATGGCCCCTGCCATGGGCATTTTGACTTACCACATGCACACTAAGTGTTGGGAATTAATAGAACACCACTCCAGTAGTTCACAAGTAATTCTGACATCATTTCACTTCCATTACACATACTCATGGCATTATTTATGCAACCAAAAACATGAAGTTGCACATACATACTTACTTACTCCATGGTGCAGAGTCCTTCTTGAGAAGCTAACTGGTTTGCAGCTAGTCAAGAAATTCTCTGCAGTTCACGGAACCCGAAGGTTCATTACCGCTCTCACAAGCGTCCGCCAATTGTCTCTATCCTGGGCCAGCCCAATCCAGTCCATATACCCACATCCCACCTCCTGGAGATCCATCCTAATTTTATCCACCTATCTACGCCTAGGTCTCCCCAGTGGTCTCCTTCCCTCCGGTTTCCCCAGCAAGACCCTATACACCCCCCTCTCCTCACCCATACGCGCCACATGCCCAGCCAATCTCATTCTTCTCGATTTTATCACCCGCACAATATTGGGTGAGGCGTACAAATCATTTTGTGAAGTTGCACATATTAACTCTAAATTGAGGCTCCAAAATCATTTAAGGGCCTAATTTCCATCTCTCAAATGTGTTAAAAAAAACTAAAATCAAGATCCCTTCAACTGAGAGAAATTTGACATTATTTACATGGGGTTTTTGCCCAGACTACAAGAAGTCAACCCAAATGCAGGAAAATCTTAAACTGAAAAACATTAGATCAGGATCCTACTGCAGCAATAAGTACCTGTACCAGTGTATTAAAGGCTAAAACAAATTTCTTGAAAGCCCCATTTTCCCCATTTCTGATCAAACAGATATCTGTCATTATGGAATAAAGCATCAAGGCAGGACGTATTTAAAAAATTTCAATCTAATGTTGGGAATTTCCACATAAAATTCTGCAAGTTTTTTTTTTAAGTTGTGTTACTGGAAACCTACTACATGAACACTTATACTGGCTTCTAATTCACTCTATCTTCAAAAGGAATGAGCATAATTATAAATCCTTTCTTTGTTTATCATATCAACTAAGCCACACAACTATTGAAAGAATCACATTTATACATTTTCCACATAATGATAGCTGCAGTGTACAGCTTCTGTAGATATAGTGAAACAGTACTTTCTTCCTAGGAATGATAAGGGATGGTAGTACCTTTTTGATTACATAAAACAGTCTCTTCTTTCAAACAGACCACAAATCTGCATAACTGAATGAGAACATTAATGTATTCAACTACACACAGTAACTGTTTCCTGACTCACATGGACTGGAAGAGCTCCTCTATATCATTTCTTGGGCAGATCTTATGGTACAGGTCATAGAACTTGTCAAATGTGAAGTCTTCAGGTTCTATTACATCATTCTGAAACAAAATGGATATAAGTTTTCAAGAAGGATATCATGTACTTTATTGCTCTAGGCGCTACAAACACAAAACCCTGTGCAGAAGGTTCCAGTGTCTTTCACTGATCAATTGTCTTCCATCTTGCTGACTAGTATTATTACAGCATGTGTGAACTATAAACCAGTAAGTTCCTATCTGTGAAATTTCTTGTGTTGCCTTGTTGGTCCAGTTATTTTTTAGGAAAATATGTTTCCAACACTCTGTTGCAAAATGCTTAGGTTAAGCTCCTCACAGCATAACGTTCCCAAGCTTTAAAATCATATTACTCATCACTCTTGCAAACACTGCAGAGGAAGGTGTTCAAAATGCATGAGAATTAGTACAGTAAAATCACTTACGTCTGTAAGCAAAATTATATTTGAGTTTAAATTCATGTGGTGCAACATGTGCAAATTACCATACAAAGCGCAATTAGCATTAAAAGACCAACCACATGGTATTAAAGTGTAAATACCTGAACACAATTCATTTTTAAACATGAGTAAATATCAAGAACTTTCAAACACTTCCTGAATAATGGCACTTGTTCCAGGAGTTTAAGTTCAAACAGACATTAAAGAATTTAAAATTGACAGAAAAGTATCAATTTCAATTTTAACATAAAGTAACAGTGAGCCAAAATAGATATCATTACAAAGATCTAAATAAATGCATGCACATTTCCACCTGACTCTTTCACAAATACTGTCTGACCTAATTGAATGTGCTGCAGATGCTTATGATAATCATTCAAGTCAAAACCCATAATCAAGCAAATAAAATCCAAAAAAAGATACATATTTCACAGTTGCAAGACTTTATCTTTCAAGTCACCAAATTTTATAACAGTAGTATCAGTATTACCTTTCCACTGGACAGTCCTAGGTCTGACAGACACTGATATACCAATTTCTCTGCCTTGCCTGACGCAAAAGTCCTTGCCACAACTTTCACAGGTACTTTGCCCTTTGGATCAGTAAGGAATCCTAGGCGCATCCAACTGCAGGAAAATCATTTATGTGTAACATAAAATAAAATACACACACAAAGGCACAGCTGTAAATACACAAAGATTTCTTTTGAATAAGCAGATGTTAAGACTGTTCCACTGTCTTCCTTAATTGAAGAAGATAAATATCAGATTTCAATACATCTTCTCAGTGTGAAATGCAATATAATATAAACCCTTCTTCTTCCAACTGTTTAACTTTGCTCAAGAAGAGCCGACAGATCACTCTTTTAAGAACATACAGATGGATATTCTCCAAGCAGTGATGGGGTCAAGCTAAAATGTCCATTTAAAATCACTGACCACATCACATCACACACACACACACTCATGAACACACACACAGTGTAGGATCTTAATGTTCATGAATCTCAACGTTTGGCATTCTGACCTTCCATGAACACCCACTTTGATACCACTGTTTTGACCTTTATGACTGGTACTCATGATGAGACAATCCTGTTGGATAGGCTGTCACCCACACTCTCCTGCCTTTCAATAAGTGAGGATGACCACTATAGAATGAGAATCTATACAATCATCTAAAGAATTTTATGCTTTTAAAATGTGTTAGCATATTACGCAAAGAAGCCTTCATGATTTTTATGGTTTTTGGACATTAATTTATATTTTTATAACAGCTATTTCATTGGAATCACATAAGCATTTTCCACTGAAAATGGATCATAATGCTCATGCCAGTATTACTAGTCCCAATTAAGTCATGCGCGTCAAGACCCTACATGTACGTGTGTGTACAAAATAACTGGTTGAATTAGCTATAATGCTCTGCATGTGTATTTGGGATATGCCCAGTTATAATCCATGTCAAGTCATATGCTATCCTAATTCAGGTCCTCTTTGTGGCTTTCCTCAATCTGTCCAAACACATACCAAAATAGTACCTTTATTCAGTCATGACTCCTTCCTTCCAAATCCTTTCTAAATCCCCATTCCACAGTCTCAAGTACTGACGGTGTTGCACATTAACAGCCTCTCTCCCAAACACATTTCACACACAACTGTCACACATTTATATAAAGCTCTGAATTGTAAAATTACAATAAAGGAAAGTTTTAAGATCACATTACTATGTCATACATTTATGACTACTAAACAACATTCATTCCCTCTTCATATACCCATGGATTCCTTAAAAATGGACAATAAGTAAGATTATAAGACAATAAAATGTTGAAAGCAAAATTTGTATGTTTACTGCCCCATTTCATTCTGGCATTGAAAGTATTACTGACAGCATACAAGGACAATTCAGTGAAGTACTGTATGATTTCAAATAAAAATTAAACACAGTTTAGACACAACACTTTTATGTGGACATCTTTGTGGACTGTTTTCCAGCCTAGCAAATGAAAGTGTGCTTGCCAGACACTAGGAAAAACAAGAGAGGCAATGTATGTATAACATAACACTGAGGTATGTTTGTGCGACCAATGTTGTAGTGGAAAAACAATAAGTATTACATATTCTGAGTGTGTATTTGTAGCCTTGGGTATCGAGCATGCAATGTGCATTCACCCTACTCTCATCTGTGGCCTGCCTGGCTCTACTATATTCTTCCGTAATATTGTGTAAATGGCACGACTATAGGGGGGGGGAGTTATTAGACATAAAATGTGTGTTTTGACTTTGTCTACAACTTTGAAACACTTCTCATTCTAAAAAGAACTAAGTGAGTTACAATTAAAAATATATTCTTGGTCTTCATGTAAAGTACCAGTTATTTTTGTCTGATTTTAATGAAACATTAATTTTATTGGTGGAATTTTGGAAAATACTCAAATACGAAATTTCATGAAAATCTGACCAGTGGGAACCAATTTCTTCCATGCAGATGGACAGTCAGACATGGTGAAGCTAACTGATGCTTGTTGCAATTTTGAGAATGCGCCTAAAAAGTACAACATATCTACATCTATAATTATACTTGGTGACAAAAAAACTGGATGATCAAAATTAATCAGAATACATACTTCTGCATCAGACCAAGCATTCAAAGCCAACATACTCAAACTCAGTATAAGGATAAGGTGTCAAGTTCTTGGCGAGTGATTGGGGAGTGGAGTTATGGGTGATATGATTAAAATGCATGAAATAAACTGAAAGGTAACAGTCTAGTTGTGTCACAGGTAATTACACCATGTCTCAGTTAAACAATTACATTAAAACAGAATACAACAATAACAAGGCTGAAAACACTGCACACTAGATGCATGCCATGTTTGCACTATGTACGTGTGTATTTACTGTGCAGTGTAGACTAGACGCTGCTGTGCTTCTGTACACGTCTGCATTGCTCTTCACAAAAATCACATTACAAAGCAGTTTTCAACCTCACCCACAACAGGTTATGGGCCCATGCATGTGAGATTTTGATCGGAAACAGTGCTGTGAAGAAGTAAATGTAACAGTGATTGTGCCAGTAATGTGAAGTGACAAAATTAACCTCAGCATGTCTACTACCAGTGATTTCAAAGTGCAAATTGAAAAGCTCGAAGGTCCTGCCCATTGGTTTAAGAGGAAATGGCAGATTTTAATGCTTCTGTGTGCCCATTGCTTAGAAGGCATCACTGATGGATTTTGAAAGTGCCCTGTCCTGCCTGCAGATGCACAGCCTCCGCAGAAAAAGGAACTAGCCAAGTGGCGACAGGACGACACCAAAGCTGCATTATCGCATGCACGCTAAGCAAGTCTGTTGCAGAGCTCATGTTGACTTGCAGCAGTGCTAAACACATTTGGGACAAGCTGTGTGTATGGTTTGCGTGCAGTAGTATGCAGCTGCTTAACATGCTCAATGAGTCATTCTTCTAGGCACAACGTGACTGCATGGAGGACATTAGCATGCATGTTGCTAAGCTGCAAAAACTGTTTGTCGACCTAAACAATGAATTGGCGAAGCACAGTGAAAATATGCTGTCTGAATGTATGCTGACTGGATGAATTTTGTCCACATTTGGTACAGAATACGACAATTTCAAGAATGTTTGGGATACCATTCCTACTAGCACACAAACGGCGAATTTGCTCATTGAGAAGCTCTGTGCAATTGAGTTGTGAACTCACAAATTGGCATCGGCTGAAGCTTCGGCGCTCGTTGCACATGAAAATGACAAGAAGTCGAATTCTATGATAGTGAATTCCAGTAAATCCATGAAAAGAGGAGCTGACCATGCAAAACAGAAATTTCCTTGCAACAAGTGCAAACAACTTGGTCAATGGGCTGCGGAGTGTCCTCAAAACCAGCAGCATGCAAGGGACAGAGGTGGTAAATCGGCTGCAAAGAAGAATGCTGATGCATTCCCACTGCATGTAAGGGGGGCTTCAAGAGCAAGCATTGTGGATGCAGACAGCTGATACTGTGATAGCGGTGCAACATGGCACATTATGCTGAACAAACATTATTTTGTGTCATACACAAAATTTGCCAATCCTGAAACGATCGTGTTTGGCAAGAAAAATTGTGATGCTAGCATACGGCCAAGGTATGATAAACGTCCAGATGTTTCACAATGGTATGCAGCATGATGCAACCCTGAAAAACGTTTGGTACGTGCCAGATGCAAGCGCACATTTATTCTCCATCAAGGCAGCCCCCCAAAATGGCTACAGCACAACCTTGAATGAAAAAGAAGTTGTTATTCGCAGAGGTGATGGAACTGTTGCAGCATCGGGTAAGCTCGTTAATAGCCTCTAGGTATTGGCGATTCAGGTGTGTATTCCACGACATGCTGCAGAGGTCCACCTGGTAACACAAGCGGAAACACTGCAAGTATTGCATGAACGTCTTGGTCATCAAAATAAGCGCCATGTTATGAAAGTGCTCAAGCAACATGGTATTAATGTGCAAACAAACAAAGAATTTTGTGACGGTTGCACTTTGGGAAAAGCACATCGGCAGAGCTTCGGAACTCGGACAAGCCGACCAAGCATAGTTGGAGAACAGATTAATGCATATCCTGTTATGCAGAATAAATACTGCAGACTGCAGTATGAATCACCTGCAAAATATAAGGAGTTATTTGTCCTGCTTGACCGCCAGGCACCCGCCCAACGTTCCGCTAGCGTTATGTCACATGCTGAGTCTCAAAAAGTTTAACAGTCCGTTAAGGAGGCGAGATCTAAGATTCGCTGTGACAATAACCTTTAGGACGTCCAACAAAAACAAGCCATTGTACATCAGCTGCTGAAAATGTTGTCCTCCTGGCCGAATGCATTCATTACTCTCTGGAGTTCCTTGGAAATTGTTAAAGTCTTGCCTCGGATGTTTCGGAGTTCTTACAGGGTGTATTCTTACAGCTGGATCACATTCCTTCAAAGTCGGAACTACCGTTCTCTTTTATGGTCGCAGTTGTAACAATTCTGTGGCCCTTCGTGCAGACGTTTCGAAAGACTCGTCTTCTGAGCTTGGAAATTTTCTGCGACATTTTCCAGTAGCCTCATATTTGAAACAGCTGTACTAAAAACAGATGTAGTTCAACAGTGTACCTGAGTCCAGGCATGCTGTTACAGCACTGAAAAACCGAGAAACGTATTTACCAGCAAAAACCCACTGATTCAAGGTGCGAGTCTGTTATCGTCAACAGCTAAAGTTAAACTCTCGTTTAAAAACAGTGCGAGAGAGCCTACATGGCCGCGGTCTTTGGCCCTACATTCCCCTGATTTAACACTATTTGACTTTCTGGATGTTATTTTCAAAGCGAAATCTTTTTTTCTCGCTTCCTTCGCCGACTGTTAAACCTCCTGAGACTCAGCTTAGGATGCAGCACTAGCGGAGCGTCGGGCAGGACTTTATCGTTAGAGCAGGGGGGAGGGGGGAGGACCCTCTATCATGAAACCAAAAGCAAATTACACGAGCGGAGCTGAATAAGTATTCAGATGACACAGATATTAAAGCCTCTGAAAATAAACGTTCAATTTTTTACTTGCGACAAGGCAAATAGTTATAAACCATTACTTAAGTGGCAGTATTGGGCTCAGCATACTTCTAGTGTTTTGAACTTCCACGGCGTATATTGTCAGAAAACTTCCCAATTCCTGGGTGTCTTCACCGCTCAATTCACTTATGAGCTGCCTTTATACTTCCAGAGTTTAACACCCTTTCGCCCATTCTTTAAAACAACGTCTTTTTTTTTTATACACTGGAGTTCGTTACGAAGTAAACACAGGCACCTTTAGAGAAGACCATTTCCGTCCACATTCCTGTGACTTGGTGTCAATAACTAAAGCGTTTGTTGGACTTTCATGAAATTCGGTATAAGAATTCCTTACCAAAATATGTCCAGCAATTGTGAATTTCAGGAAGATCGACTTAGTCATGCTTTACTTTATGACACAGAATAAAGTCGTACACACACTTTCCACATTTCTTAACCAATTCTGGTGCAATTCAATACACAAAATTTTCATGCAATGTCGTTTAACAATGCCATCGTAAAAATCAGTGCAGTTGAAATTTTACCGTTTTATACAGTTTCGTCCAATTTGAATAAAATTCGGTACGGAACATGTCCACAGAAATTCCCTGACGGATTCTGAGTTTCATGAAAATAAGCGCAGTAAAGGCCATACTTCACATAGGGCATTAACAATTTGATAACCATACTTTCCACAATCACTGTCCCATTTAGGTGCAATTCGATCAGCCCAAAGTGCTACTGAACAATTGTGGGTTGCATGAAAATCGGCCCAGGGAAGGCCGCCGTACTTTATAATGGGTGTACATAAAATTTCACTTAGGCGTCTACCGTAAAACTGTTTGATAGTTTGAAAGAACTCTTTAGTAAAAAGTCTTCTCTACATCATGGTACACCACTTGCAATCCAGTATCTCTTATGAATAACCACGACACATATACGGCAGCCGTGACTTTTGCTTCGTAAAGCCGAACCATGTACGGTCAGTTATTCCAGTAAGTTGCTCACAGAACTTGCGCAAGTTTATGCGCATGTGTAAAAGTTCAGTATTCTGAGAGTTATCGAGTGATTGCTGGTCTCCGAGCACTAGTGGGAAGCTCGCCAGGAACGGTTCTCAAATCTTGAACTTCGTTTCTAGATGCTCTCAACAGGATTTCAGAGAGTTTACTCGCACATGTATACACAGCCCAAGACCTCGTAACATTTACGGAAAGAACATGGAAAAACACTCGTATTTTACAGCACCACCCGTCCTCCCAGGGATGCATCAGGATCAGTGATTGTGGAAAATTATCAGAAGATGACGCCGAGGGTTAAATTGTCCCCACAAAATTACTGAACAAACATTTTAATCAATTTTTATGGATATAAAATTATGAGGTACATACAACACTGATTCAAAAACTTCTTTAACACTAATGCATTAGAACATTAGGGGATTACTAGGCAAAAATGATGAAGTGATGTGTTCATTAGTAACAAATCATCAAATTAAGCCCCACTTATCTGTTTAACTGAACATTACTCTTCTAAGCAGACCGCGAAGTTTTAACCGGCAGTTCGGTTTCGAACCCTGAATACGGTGATTACGAGATTTAATTATTTATTTCTGGATTACAAATCAGGTTAGATGTATACAACTTCTGGTTTCAGAAATTTGAGGCGAGAAAGTTGTTTTGGTAGAAGGGTGGGGGCATAACTCTTCAAAGCGAAGGGACATGTCATGGTGTTTTTTTTTTTTTTGAGATCGCATGCTAGACCATTCTTACTGTCACAATTCGTCCTAGAGAAAGTTACACAGTAGCCCACCCCAAGAAAATCGTTTATTGCAAGCTGAACAAAAATTAGAGCGCCCCTCGCGCCGTCTAGTTTAACCTATTAGTTTGAACTTTTTTAAACAGTGAAATTTGGCCTATTGGGGACTGGAAAAATTCACGTCTCGGCCAATGAGATTATTTCAGCATCTGGAGGGATTATTTCTTTAGCAGGGCAGGCCCAGGACGCGAGCTCGGATGCAGGGCACTCTTTTTCGTATATCGGAGTCAGAAGGACGCGTTGTTTTATCCTCTTACAAAACTTGTATCTCCCCCCACAAAAAAATTATAGTCCAAATTAAGATATTAAAACAAGAAGGTATCGCGAGGTGTTTATCATATTCCACAAGCGTACAGGACACACGGTGAATTTCGAAATTAGTTAATCAAAGAGGGTCACGTGTGAATTTAAAAATTAAGTAACGTAATATAAGACTAAAGTGATCGCTTTCCCTTGCCGCGCTCTACCAATGAACTGAATTAATGACATCACCCTTTTACCTTAAATAAATCACCAAAAATCAGTGAAACGTATTTCTTTGGGGACGCAATGGTGAAGTGAATACTGGAGCTGGGATACCTCCACGCAATATTCCCACTGAGGGTAAGACCTCAACTCGCCGAGCATGAGCTACCCCCCCCCCCCCCCCCCCCCCCCCCCGGAAAGGAGAAGGCTTTTTTTTTCTTTTTCTCCCCCCCCCCCTTTTTTTCTTTTGGAAAATATAAAAAAAAAAAAAAAAAATTTATTTCTCCCACATTTTTTTT
>Ga0131853_10013451_pt1 | contig 15005 bp, 10 predicted proteins | sample TergutLab28metaG_FD_92764 | JGI IMG/M metagenome (GOLD analysis project Ga0131853, IMG submission 92764) | Labiotermes labralis P1 segment gut microbial communities from Petit-Saut dam, French Guiana - Lab288 P1 (version 2) (version 2) | ecosystem: Host-associated > Arthropoda: Insects >... | reverse complement strand
GTTCGGTACTTTCACACATCGTAAAAATCGCTATGACATAAACGCACGTGTTACTTCCGCGACCTACTGCAGCCAACTGAGCAAACGCAGCCACTTGCAACTTGTGTCATGAGTTGCTAAGACGTGTACGAACGTGTTAAGACTGGTTGTAACCCAGTGAACAACTACAATTCCAATCCGGATACTATTTGAACAAACCTCGTACATCATTGCAAATAGGCTTCAATTAGCTAATCAAAGACAATTTGTTAAACTCAGTTAGGAACTGCCTGTCACGGCAGCAGCCATGTCCACAAGCCTAAGGTACCTTCCACATGGACCGCTTGCTGTCGTCCTCCTATTTCGTCACGTTAAACGGTATCAAATTTTGCAGTTAGGAAGGCTACAACACGCCAACATTCCAGTTCCGAGAATGTTTTCTGTTTAATAAAGGTAAATAAATAACATTCGTGCATTGCGCACTTCTGTTTGTTTTTTTTTTTTCGCAAAATTTACCGTACCGAGCTCTTGATTTATCGATAGTGTTCCAATGTTCTCGACACTGCGTGTTCCGGGTAGACGGTCTGATCTGAGTGTCGGATATACTGTATACTGTCCGTATCAAAATAATTTTGTAGCTAATGTTGTGCGCGTATTTTTCCAGTTTTTACACTTTTTTATATTTCGGGTTATTGTTAGGCCGCGTATCAGTCATCAATTATTCGTGTACCAGCAGTGGTACGTGGATCATAGTTTGAGACAGCATGAAGTAGAGCGTGTATCCGTCCCTTTCGTGTAGCCAGAGATTACACATAATAAGGCACAGGGTAAAATAACAAAATACACTTGGGAAAACGAGGGTATAGTGACAACAGGGGCTACATTCTCTATACCTTATTTTGTGGCTAACAGCCAAGAAACCAGTCATTGATTCTTGTAGTTCGTGATTTAGTTACTGCAGAAAATACTTACAATAAAACCAACTAGATGCACTAATTTCTCAAATTTATTTTTTAAATAAAAAATCTACATGTTTCGGACAGTTCCTCTGTCCATCATCAGGAGTTTTTCACCGTACACACAGTAATGGTATCGGTCATACAGCTTGCAGCTGTCAGCAAACCTGTACGACATATATCATTGTTCTGTGTACAGTGAAAAACTCCTGATGATGGACAGAGGAACTGTCCGAAACATGTAGAGTTTTATTCCGAAAATAAATTTGAGGAATTAATGCATCAAGTTGGTTATATTATAAGAATTTATCATGATGCACGGTCACCTGAACGTCAAATGCAGAAAATACACCTCCGTTGTTTAGTTTAAACTAAGGTAAGCCACTTAAAACAAAGTCTGTTATTACTAAATCACAAACGGAATGAACGTACAATCAAACGCCGATAGAGCGCCACTGTTCGTTCAACGCATTCTGCTGCAGTGCAAAATGTAAATCGAAATAAATCGTAGGGGATTTCCGTCCGCAGACTTGCATGGGCATTAAGTGAGGGGCGCAGTTACGTCAGGGTTTGGCTGTATATGAAATTTGTACAACATGCTCAAGAAGGAATCCAACAAAATGTAGTTCACATGGAACTCCAACACTGAACACGGTGTGGCCTGATGAACGGCGGCACAGCTTGCACTTGACACAGAACAGAATCCGCCACACAAACAACGCTCGACTACCAAGCCACCAGCCGTGTCGAAGTTAGAGAAACATCTTGAGTTGCTGCATAATGTGGAAAAGTCGAGACGGGGAGAAGGTCCATGCCACTGTCTTACCCAGACGCTGGGGGATAGCAGAGTGCGTCTTAAACCGGCAAACCTGAAGCTGAAATCGTATTCCTAGTCATCGATTTCAAAGGAAACGACACGGGGCCCAGATCACTACGTTTAGCAACGGTTATCAAGTCTGTGTTATTATGGGTGTGATCATGTGATGTATGTGTGTGTGTGTGTGTGTGTGTGTGTGTGAGAGAGAGAGAGAGAGAGAGAAAGGGGCCGGGGGGGCACATCTACAAATACAGCTATATGCGCCTGTCTTGAATACACACAAATAAAATTCGAACGTCGCAGCAGTAAGATAAATTATATGAAACTGCAACGTTCTACGCACACAACGAATTAGACATTTGGCAAAAAATACGTACACGGGTTGCTTGGTTGTATAAATGTTATAACAATGAATGTCTTTATATTACGTATATATATATATATATATATATACATAAATACCCACATACACACATACGTACGTACACACACACATACAAACACACACAAACACACATATACACATATATATACACACACACAAACACACACACACACATACATACACACACACATACATACATACATACACACATCGTACATACGTACATACATACATACATTACATACATTACATCCATACATACATAGATACATACATACAGGATATTTCACATAAGGTGTGCCAGACTTCAGGACACCGCTACGAGCATTTTAATGTATGCACATGGATGAAACTGAAAATTTTACGCACATATATTCTATTCTATTGTACAAAAAAAAAAGGTCGTGTGACATCATACAAGGATGCTATATCATCAAGTCTGAACCTACTGCACAACACGTGTTCGATAGCACCAACAAACAAAGGCAGCAATTAAGTCTTACAATACTGCACATACATCAAAAGAAACAAGCGTCCTATTAATGCCGCAAAAACAACATACAATGTTTTATTCATATTACAGGATTTGTTGTTAGTTGACGTAGTTACGTTATAGTGCGGAAGAAAAAGGGTTTTTGTTAGATAATATCAAAGAACGGCAATTTTTAGTGATGCCAGTTACATCCATCACAATTCAAAATAAGGCCCGCCGTTCTGCGTGCACAATTCTAGACCTCTCAAAGACAATTCGTTGCCCTTCCCAAAAATTTGCCATCCTCTCCCAATGTGAATTCAGCGGACAACATCAATCGCTTCAGTAGTTCTCTTGCCTGCGATTCTGCCGATAGCCCATGTCCTTCAGGTGTCCCCACAAGAAACAGTAAACTGGTGTGAGAAATGTCGTCTTGGCAGGCCAGGTCCGTGGAACAAGAAGACCAGTATAGCTATTACGTTAATGACGATCAAGGTATTTTGTTCCTTGTCGGGTAACATCAGGTTGGTACCACAACATGAACCTCGTCTGCAGCAAACGTAGCAGTGATTTCTGTAAGAAACTCAGATAACAAGCAGCAATTGTGGGTCGTTACCGACAGATTGTCCAGCCAGACGATACACAGTGATACAACATCAAATGTTCACTGCAAATATGTGCTCCAGGTGAGTTTGTGTGGTAATATGTGGATTGGCGAACAATATTATAGGCTATGCTTGTAGGATAGCTGATTCAGTAAAGGGCACAACTAATGATGAATAATCATTTGTCACTTATGTTCATCCTACAAGTTTCGACCTCTCCAAGACCATCATCAGGGAGATATATACAAATGCATACAAGTGCAGCAAATTCCGTCAGAGATTTGATGTGTGTTTGACCGTGCATCATCAGTGTAAATAACGTAGAGGAACCAACTAGATGCAACAATAAAAATTTATTGATCTTCCAATCAGCTCAACATGTTTCGGGCAATTTTTTCCCATCCTCAGGAGCGCTATGCTGTGAGTTACAGCATGTGGTATAATGCACTCAAATTGTTGTCGGATTATGTCCGTGCCGCCACGCTGCAGATCACCGTCCGACAACAATTTGGGTGCATTATATATACCACACGCTGTAAATCACAGTCTTGCGCTCCTGAGGATGGGCAAAAAATTACCCGAAACATGTTGAGCTGATTGAAAGATCAATAAATTTTTATTGTTGCATCTAGTTGGTCCTCTACATTATTTATCCGTCAGAGATGTGCGCGTGTAGAGTTAAAATAAAATAGTATTAATTAAAATTACTAAGAACAGTTCCAAATATAAATCGACTAACCATTTTTATACGATTCTACACAATATTTCATCTTCCATTGCCGACGCACAACTATGTCAATTTTTGTTATTTTCATTCGAACGGAATATCCCCTTATTGTCCAGTTGGTGTGTACATTACGTGGATGACTGACACTGAGTGCTCAGTGCAGTTTGGTGGATCAAATACTGTGTAATCAATCTACTGAACGGCAGTTGGATTACGTTAAACTGCTAAGGGAACTGCGGATGTCATATTTACAAATAACACAGAGGAAACATTAGGGTTGCGAGGGAACTGTTCGTCAGAGGTGGAAGTAGCCATGCAGCTGATTCATTAGAACTTGTACCGCACATTAGCCTATCTTGAAACATTAAAATGCTCGTAGCGAAATAAGGGTTAAGAATCGGAACGTATGGTGATAACAGGATTTTTCCACTCACATCCTGCGGTTTGGCACACCTTATGTGGAACATTCTATATATACGGATTCGGTTCCTTCCTTCTTTGACTCCTTCTTCGACAGGTAGGCTGCCACGGTTAACACTGTTGTTGTGTGCTTTTTGCGGTACTTTATAAGGCAAACGAGCACGATGAATGGGGTTACCGTGCGTGTTCTCTGGGTAGGTAACAGAGTTAGCAAGAATTACGACAGTTTGATGGTGTGTTTAATAATGGAATATATTTAAGCAGGTGAAGTTTTTACATTAATTTTGAACTTGTTGTGGATATGTTACATTTCGTGCGACGAATGTAATTCGATACCACCCCGGACGCAGCACGGACAGGTGACCAATTAGAAATAATGGATATTAGGCAACGGACTGAAATAATGAATATAAGGAGCTTTGTTACAGGATTGTATGTACATATTTATGAAAAACACCTTAAACATATGGGTCTCAGTTTAGGAGGACATTATAAACTAATTAATTTTGTGTTACACAAGTAATTTCGTGTCTCAAAAGGTTACACGAGATGACACCAGATCAGATGCATGAGTAGTAGCAAACTTTGCACTTCAGTGGCAGGAACCAGTGCCACAGTTGGAAGGAATATATCACGATGAAGCCACAGACGAGGAAAAGGCTAAGGAAAAAAGCGTAATGTGCAGGGGAGCAACGGATACTGATGACTCAACACTGTCAGGACTTACACAAGCAACTTCCTACAGATAAAGAAGTAATTTATAAACTGGTAGCAGCCTGTTTTTGACGTCTGTAACACGATAAAGTAAGGCAGTTAACTGGTTCTGTAACTTACGCTACCCCGCAGGATAACTTAATGACACAGGTAAAATCAAACTGAACAATTACCAGTTTTATAGAGCATCTTTTATGGGTCTCAAGAGCAACAGAAACTAAGTGCTGATTAATGTTATTTCTGATCGTGTGTAACACAGAGAATATAGAAAACATAACACAACCACTAGAGAGCAATAAAACAGGGTATATATCCTCTTTTACTCATCAGAAATAATGCGAACCCAAGGGAAAGATAAATTTATTTAGTGTTCCTCGGAAGGGAAACAAGACGCCTCACAATAGTCTCCATTCCCTGTAATTGTGTATAATCTCGTATAATGGCAACAGACACGTAAAGCAACAGAAGACCTTGTTAGTTACATATCTTTATAACAAATACACTAACTTAAAGGCATACACAAAAAAAGAACCTTGATTTTTCAGTATGAAAGATAACCATAAAACAGAAGCACGAGTGATTTACAACTAATTTCCATCCCACAATCCAGTTTCCTAAGATTAATTTTACTGTTATTATTCCATCTACTTTTCGATTTTCACATCACACTTTTTCCAAAATGCTTCTACGTCTAAATTCTGTATCCATTTCTTTCTAACAAGCTACGTGTCTATATCAAGAGCATCGGAAATTTTTTAACCTAAAAACACTTGGACAAACGTACAGGTTGCTTCATTTTACCTTTTATTATGCACAGGCGAATTCCAGACCACCCACTGACCTTACAAAATAGCAAAGTATGAAAACCCCGGAGACACTGCTAACCAAACTGAATTCAGCATTTAGGCTGAAACTGGACAACGCTTTACGGTGCCCGTCGACAAATAAGATACAACACGCCAAACAAATGCACAAAATTCAAAATTTATTAATTAAGCTAAAACAGTTATTCATCCATCAGTTTCATATCAGTTGGTCAAAAACGAAAGCTGTTCACTATATTTACAAACATCCTTCCTGTTGACGCCAGTCTGAGTAACGCATTTTACAGTATATATTTTAATATTATCTTCATTTCTACGCCTACATTTAGAGACAAAATTTGGGTTTTCCACTATAACACACGTGGTACGTATCGCACTCACTTCGAGATTATTATGAATTGAAGAGAAACAACTAACCCATAACTAACCAACTAACTAAACGACTGCTTGGGGTAGAGTTCTTCTTGACAAGCCAACAGTCCGCAGGTAGCCAAGAAATATCGCGAATATTATGAAACCGGAAGGTTCATCACCATGTTCAAAATATCTGTTTTTCCTTTTCCTCTGTCAGAAAATTCCAATTCAATGCCTTATGTAATATATCAATTCCCATTTTAAAATTATCCTCGAAACATAAACAGATCACGTTGTGTGCTAACACTTTTATAATTTTACAAAGAGCATTAATTTATCAATGTATTTTAACAGAATTTCGAAAAAGTCTGATTTATATAGGCCTATTTAAGACCCAACCTGTCTCACCTACCAAATTTCAAAATGAAATGATCTCAGGAGAGTAGTAAGTTTAAAATTTGTCTTAATTTATAAAACATATATGTGAATAACATCTCAATTTTGAGTTTCACTTATGTTTTTGGGCTTCCAAATTTTATTGTAGACCTCTAAGTTGGTGACAGTTTGCATCACTGGCTTTTATTTCTCGCCACGTGACACACAGACTACAAAACTCCAAAATTAGTAGCACCCCAAATTTACAAATTCTCTCATCACGGAACGTTCGGATGATGGAGGAAGTACGCCCTTCCGAAACCATCGAAACATCACTCATTTTCATTCGGTGGCAAAAATAATTGTGGGCAATATCTGACCGACCTTTGACCTCACAATTCAATTGAAATTATACGCTTGTAAATCATATCGAAAAGTCTTACCACTTTCTCTGCCGTCCCCAAAAAAATCAGGATAAAAAACAGTAACTGTGTCTGTAAAATTATTTGCATGTGTGTGTCGTGATTTTTAATTTGAAATAAGAACAGAACTTAGAAGATTTTAAAATCTAGCTCTGAAGAAAATATTTGGATGTAAGAAGGATGAAATTAATGACATTGGCAATTAGGACGTTGCGTGATGTGTATCTACGTGATTTATGGGGGTCAGAGGGTACAACAAAGATAGTGAAATCTTATAGGGGGATATTATGGGCTGCGCAACTGGTTAGAAGGCAGCCTTTCGAAGGGAGATTGGGACCGAGTTTGGTGTCAGTAGAAGCTGAGTCCAAACCGCAAGGTGCGGTGTTGGTTACAAGGTGTTATTTCAATCACCAGTATGACATTTTCAAAATTAAACACCTCACACTATAGGTCCTCTGGTCTAAATGATCATATTTTTTATATGGGTGTTAGGTGCTTTCATTGCCACTTTTGTTTATATATTTGCATGCAGGTTCTTGCGCGCGCGCATTGCCGTTGTATCTCTCTGTTCTAAACTGGGTCTTTTACGTTAGGATGTAATTTAATTCATCGTTTTAAACAAGGAGTATAAGCTTCAGTGCGAACGTTCACTGGTGCATAACGACGACTTATTTGAAAGGCTAAGTAATTAAATTCAAAAAGGGATGTTATTTAACCAAATTTTCAAGGCGACAAACTGAGCAGTTTTTGACCATATATGAAATTGAATTTTCCGTCGTATTTCCCAAGCGTCTGAGATGTAATTTCCCGCTTGATGTGCGAAAGCGATGAAGGGCGCTCAGTATGACGTCGAAGCCAGTATACTGTAATGTTAATATGAAGGCTGGGGTAATTTAACATCTTGCGTGAAGGTACGTTGGTGGTCAGGTCACACCGAGGCTTTGACAGATCGTTAAAAATCACGTTTATACATTGCCGTGCCATTAACAACGACTGGTTCAGCGTTCTAAGATGTCTTTGCTCACGAAACTTCCGGACGGTCCTGAGAAATAGCTCACATTTTTCACGTCAAAGCAGATTTGTTATTATTATTATTTCCACCTGAAGACAAGTAAAACTAATATAGACTGGTAGTATGAATAATTGCGGTCAGATGTTTAACACGCCTCCTTCTTACTTTAGGGGTCCTGGGTTGGCTTCGAGGTCCGGAGACCGGCTACGCTCAATGTCGTTTCCCATGATTTTCCTCAACCTCTCCAGCCAACTGCCGAGCTAATACAACAAATTAATCCAAGATTACTGCTTTCCACATCCTCCCCAATTTAACTCACTAATTCGGCCTATCGTCCAAATCGACTCTATCCAATGCAGCAACTCTCGTCATCCCTTAACAAAAAAAAAAAACAGTGAAAACGAAGAAAGAATATACATTGCTTTCTAACCCTTTAGAGACAACAACAAATGTACATTGTACACAAAGTTTCAGTTCATACCTCAAACGGATACATTTTTCTTCCATCAGAATAACCAATCGGTGGATCACATGTTAACAAAATAAATGTTTTTTACTGTGTCCTACATAGTACAGATGACAGGGGGTCGGGAAAGTGCCACGTTTTTGGTTTTTAACCTAGCGCTACATGTATTGTCCACCAGGATTCAAAAGCATAATAAACAAGGCGACAATAAGGATGAGAAAATCGGAAATCACTTCAAAATGAAAGGAATATAAGGAAAAAATTTAGAGTACTGAAGGAGACTTTAACAAAAAATACTGCCCAAAGAGTTACTATGAAATTGTTTGTCGCAGACCACATGTAGGAATCGGCAACATTCGTGTATGTTTTCTGTATCAGACACGTAGAACCGGCGTCCCTCGTTCTGTAAGTTGACTGACGTTCCTCCGAAACCCTAGTGCATATTAACAGAAACTACACGGCGCCATATTCCAGCAGACCACAACCAAAGCCTCCCAACAAAATGCGACTCTCAGTGACTGCCATTTTCCTCCGGCCTCACAACACGTTCCCTTCATAACCGGCTCAGTCACCTTCTATCCTGAAGTCTCCGTCCTGCCATTCGAAATCTTAAGTTTGCAAGCCGGTATCTCCCACCAATCTACTGTTCACAAATTCGCCTCCCCAGTTCCAGCCTTCTAGACACCACTGCCTTAATGGTAGGGCTTAAAATACGAATTTCTCCATTCAATCGCTCCACTCTTCTCGGTTCCAAATATTTCCCGGAGTATTCTGTAAATACAATTTTAATTTATCATCCTTTCTCAAAAAATAAGACAATGTATAAACTCTTCCCACATAAAAAATGCAAAATGATTTTTGTACATCGTCATATTCAGCCCTAAGATAGCAGAAGGTACCAAACGTTTTCTAACTGAATAAAAAAACAACAATAATAATAATAATTATAAAAGGTCACCCTATAACTTTCCATGAAGGCACAGAGAGGGAGTAGAGATATAACTCTACTCTTCCTTTAACCACGGCGCTAGATGGAGTGGGTGGCAAAACGCACACCCCGGCCGCTTCACCCCCGGGAAAAACAACTCTGCTCATAATCTTGTCACGTCGAGCTGCTTCGATTTCGATACTACCAGCCTTTCTTTTCAGAGAATGTCTCCCAGAGCATCACATTATATTGACCCACTAAACGTACCGCTACGCGAGACAAACAAGTTTGTAACTGAAATTGAAATTCTGAGACAATTTACTGGGGTTTAGTTCAGACATACCAGGTATGATGCAGCTCTTCACATATCTGTCTCTCCCTTTGATGTCGATATTGCATGCTTTCAGAATGTGAGGGGGAGGTACACACCGTGGAAGAAACAAGCAAAGATTGTTGAACATCATGGTGAAAGATCGAGGTAAACAGTGTGCAGACTTCAGGTTCAGTTTAATTCCCTTTTTACATTAAAACAGTTAAAAAGGTCAGTAAAAAGACAGGGAAAAATTTCTTCACCTTTTACTTATTCCTTCCTTTCTTTCGTTTCTTCCTTTTTCCTGTTCTTCCATCCTAGCTCTGACCTGTGATATGTTAAAACAGTTAATTATTCTCAGTCTGTTCTTCAGGCGCGCTGTTTTAAACCACAGCAGCAACCGCTGTAAGTACGAGAAAACTACACATTTCGGAGGAAATGAAGGGGCATAAGCACAGCACAACACACAGAGTCACAAACAGTGTGCTATTCATTAACAATGTGCTAATTTCCTCATCCCCTACTATTATTTTGCAACTCTCACCCCAACAGCAGCTGGGACATCCAGGTATATAATCAAGATAAAATTATAGTTACGCTTACAGACAATTTTGCAGACAGACTACAGAATTTTTTAAATGAAACGAGTTATAACCCTCTTCGATGTTGCCATATAAATTGTAAGTTCACAATTATACTTGCAGCCGGAATAAAATCAATATACTAATCTATGCTGACGACGATAAGTACCAAAAGTCACGTGTATCAATCCTTCCTCAAGAATATCCTGTAATTTTAATATAACTCCCAGCTTTTGAACTGAGTGTGATATGAATACTCACACATTTCAATATTTTACTAGTATAGGAATATCAAAGTGATCATGGCTAGTAACCGAAGTGGTTTGTAACGCATTGTCCGTCACTCAGTGCTACAGTGTTACGAAGAGAGACACAGATAACGATTAGAACTACAATAAACTTGATATTGGTCGTCTGGGATCTCAACAAACATACATCAGTCAAAATATGAAATGTTTGACTTACAGTCATCAGCTTGACACCGTCTAAACGATCCAACACGATTCAGAAATTTCACAGAATTGGAGTAACTCACCTGAAATGAAAAGACAAGACATACTATTAAAAAAAGTAATTAACCGGTTAGCTCAGTGACTAGATTACAGGCTGTACGTCAGGATAATATGAGCTAGACTGACTGCAGTATCGGAAAATTTCTCTTCGCCACTGCTTTTGCAAGGACTCCGTGGCGCACCCGTCCTCCAGTGGTCAAAAGGAGGGGAATTTCTCTGAAGATAAAGCGGTTGGAACGTGAAGCTAATCATTCATCTCCATCCAGTATCAAATTCAAGAAAAGCTGGAGCTGCTCCACCACAAGAAGATTTCATATACCCTTCATAGGGATACTATACTATACTATCCTATACTACTATACTATACTATAACCTTTTCTTTAATATAATATAACAAAAATATATTTATAATAAAGGCTCTTGACTCGACCATACAGAGGCAAGAACATTTATCTTCCCCAAAAACCATTCAGATAGTTCTGGGGCCAATCCAGCCTCGAAAAAGAGGGTACCATAGGCTGTTCCCTCGAAGGTAAAGTGGCTGGAGTGAGAGTCTGCCCACTCAAATCCATCTAACACTTAGGTTAAGAATTAGCACAGCAATGCCTCAACATTTCCTAGGCGACTTCATGACTTGCACGAGGCTTATTTTTACCACAGGAATAAATTACTGACTACTGGGTTATTTGAAGACAATTTCATAGAGTGCTTATTGCACAGCCTTGAGTGTCTTGCACACTTCCGAATTTCCGATGTGAAAGATGCAGAAGGATGTACAAAAACATACACTTGAACAAGCAAAGATAACAAGGAAAAAATATATGACTTCGTTTTAAAAACTTTAACTCTACTGACGTGTACAAAAATCAAGCAAGTTTTTACCTTATAATGTAATTTAAATACTGACAAATTTAAACAAAATTGATTCGTCAACGCACGGAGTTCATGGCCCTTCTTAAAGAACTTCTGGGAGCATGAGAGTTACGTCTACACCGCTATGTAGTTTGGTACTGTTGGGTTATTGTTTCTTCTGATCTACTTCGGGTACATTATCGATCAGTACAATAAGTACAATATCGATCAGTACAATAAGTAAAATTTCGATCAGTACAATAAGTACAATATCGATCAGTACAATAAATACAATATCGAACATTACAATAAGTACAATTTCTATCAGTACAAAAGTACAATATCGATCAGTACAACAAGTACAATATCGATCAGTACAATAAGTACAATTTCTAGCAATAAAAATAAGTACAGTATCGATCAGTACAATAAGCAAAATTTCGATCGGTACAATAAGTATAATTTCGATTGGTACATTAAGTACAATTTCGACCCGATGAAAAACGTTTTACAAAATTCATCTCGACATTAATAATTGGAGACGATTTACAAAAAGCTAGTTTAATACAGTCTTCTTGTAGAGGGGGATTGAGAAGACCATTCGACCGGATTCGTCCAAGCCAAACAAAGCACCGTGAAGTTTCTAGTATTGTTACAGAAGGTGAAAGACGTAATATATATTGACAATAATAAACAAAACACATATTTGCAGTATATTATTGTTATGTCATGACTGGGAACATTGTGCTATATTTAGGCACAGATGGGCGTGAATAAGACGTTTCACTAGACTTTAGTCCTACGTCGTAATTTTTAACAAAACTGTTTCTGCGAAACGTGCTGCAGCGTGACTTTCTTATGGGTTTGGGTCGCCATCTTACCCCACATCAAAATCTGGAATAATCCCGAAATAAATAAAAAATTCTTTTTCCGACAACGACAAAACGAACGACCAGTGGTCCAAGCAAACTCATAGGTACAAAAACAGAAGTTAGACCAATTGGTACAAAAAAACCTGAAAAGAATGAGGAGAGTAATTTTTGGTTCCTAAAATATTACACTGGCAAATTTATGAAAAAAGGCGATCGACTGTGTTGCCAGAAACATAATATATGCTATCATGAAGTGTGTGTAGCTGGGACAGGCAAGAGGCAATTCATTTGTGGTAGATGGGACTAACCAAAATTGTACCACCAAGTGATCGTAATTGTATGTGCGGTGGTACATTGTCGATCGAGTTTAAGAGTTTCATATAATCACAATATTAAAGATTTTCATGCGAAAAAATTTGACACTTTCGTCAAGCTAAATAGAACGTGTTTCCGCAATGATAGTTTATCTTGTTCGTGTGTTTTACACATTAAAGAATGTTTTGTTTGATATGATCGAAACTGTAAGACCTTATCTCACTCACGTTTTCCCAGGGTCTCATGAGTGCAGCATGAAAACTGATGAAATTACTACCTCCTGCACCTCTATTCATTACTAAATTTCAGTCTAAATTCAAAAGCAAAACTTTGACAAACTAGAACGCAAACAGACTTAACTATGTTCAAGTATGTTTCAAGTTACGATAATGAAAGAAATTTATTTTAAAATATTGTATACGATTTATAAAATACATATTTACATGAATTCTTAATTACATTTAAAACAATAAAGAATATGCCTTGGATTCGCATATAAGTTCTAGCGTTCGTGGAGTCCTCTGGAATCGTAAAGACGAAGCTTTTTGTGTAGTATTTCAACATTTAAATTATTTACTAAAATGAATTCCGTCAAGAAGAAACGCTATCTTTATCTGCGCCTTTGAAGGATTTCTTTGCAAACTAACGTTATTCACGTTAAAATATATTCATAGAAAGAAAAACACAAACCAGAATCTATGTAAAATATTAATCTATGAATACGATAATTAATACTACAAACGCAACTACAACCAGCTGCAGAGAAACAAAAAAGTAACAAAATTAAGATACTGAATAGATATGCTTACTTTGGCTGGAAAGTTTCAAGATAAATACGAACATTTTCATGGCCTCGCAATTCCTGGCGACGTGACACTCACTACAATAACAGAAGTTTCAAAGCAAATTTCTCTGTTCTCTTTTCCGTCTTTAACAAGTGGGTCGAAACTGTAACAAAGTTTTTGATCTACTGTGCACGTCTTTTCAGTTTTTCAAGCATTTTTGAAGAAGAGGTAGTTGGTAGCAATAATTACCAACGCTAAATTAACATTTCTGTATATGAAACAAAAAACCATCCATAATTAATAATTTAGAGGAAACCTTTGTTTCAAGAGAAGAATATTTCATTATAATTCAGGAAATAAGAAGGAGAACGCGGGCCAGAAACAAATAATGAAGTACAGATTAACAGACTTTTTCAATACCAACAAATGCACAGCTATATCTACTGCTATGTTTTTTTTATCGCTGTACCGTGCATTTTGGTACCTATTAAGTTCACACACCAACAAATCCACTCTTTATTAAACTTGACAAAGTTTAAATTTATATTAAAAAACATTTCAATTTGCTCCTAAATGTTTCTGTCTTCAAGCACGACAATCATCAGGGAGCCTTCATTAGAGCCTAGCTGAAGTTGTATTAGATTAAGATTCGGTAAACACTAGTTCGTTATATGTTATGCGGTGGTGTGGCAGCATTTCAGAGGTGTGATGTGTGTACTGTTGGTTGTGATGAGTGCGACTAGCGAACAGTACACACACCACAGTCACACTCAACAAAACCAACAGTACACACACCATACAGTCACACACAACACAGCACAAAGTACACACACCATAGAGTCGCACTCAACACAGCACAAAGTACACATAACATAGAGTCACACTCAACACAGCACAAAGTACACATACCATAGAGTCACACTCAACACAGCATACAGTACACACACCATAGAGTCACACTCAACACAGCGCACAGTACACACACCATACAGTCACACACAACACAGCACACAGTACACACACCATAGCCACACTAACACAGTGCACAGTACACACACCATACATCCACAATCAACAGAGCACACAGTACACATACCATGCAATCACACTCAACAAAGCACACATTACACACACCATACAGTCGCACTCAACACAGCACACAGTACACACACCATAAAGTCGCACTCAACACAGCGCATAGTACACACACCATACAGTCACACTCAACACAGCACACAGTACACACACCATACAGTCACACTCAACACAGCACACAGTACACATACCATACAGTCACACTCAACACAGCACACAGTACACAC
>Ga0131853_10013450_pt1:10000-15005 | contig 15005 bp, 11 predicted proteins | sample TergutLab28metaG_FD_92764 | JGI IMG/M metagenome (GOLD analysis project Ga0131853, IMG submission 92764) | Labiotermes labralis P1 segment gut microbial communities from Petit-Saut dam, French Guiana - Lab288 P1 (version 2) (version 2) | ecosystem: Host-associated > Arthropoda... | reverse complement strand
CCTCAATTTGTAACACTAGTGTTTGTGTCTATCAGCTGTTGTGTCACCGGTGTGTGTCCTCAATTTGTAACACTAGTGTTTGTGTCTATCAGCTGTTGTGTCACCGGTGTGTGTCCTCAATTTCCATTTTTAACCCCTTACGTAATTATAGCAAATTAACATTAGACAGAAAGTTTTTTTTTTTTTGTATTTCAAGCTTGGTGGAAGAAAAACAAGAACCCTCAAAAGGTAATTGCAATATTTGACTGAAAAGTTTTCAGGTGCCCAAACTACAGACCAGATAAGCAATCCGTAAGAGCGAAATAAAATTTGAAGAAATTTGAGCGTTACACGAATTGGTACCCGAGGTCGGATAAGTCAGAAGAAAATTAACCAACTGTAACACAAGATTTTGGTCATTGACCTAGCAATCCCTTAACAGTTTCTAGAGAATTGAATGTAAAATGAAGTATCATACACTTATTGTTACGTTCTATATAAATCAAGCCATATATTCCTCACTTGCTGAATGCTTCGAATGACGATGGACCAGGTGTACGGATAAATTTCTGCGAGTGGTTCATGAATGTTCAAGCAGGAAATCTCCAGTTTACAATGGGAATCCTACGGATGGATGAAGTTACATCCAATAAAAACAGAAGACTAAGGAAAGACAAGTTTGTTTATTTGTGTAATAAAACCAAATCGTGTTACAGAAAAAGAGCTTAATATTCATGAGTGAGAATGCGGGCAGAATTTGTGCAGAAGGTGTGACTGGACCTTGTTACGTCGAAAGCATTGTAATGCAAACATTTGTCTGGAACTTCTGTACGGCACAGTGTTGCCGGAGGCTGACCAGCACCATGGCCTAGGATGTATGGAAAAGGATGAAATTTCACTGTTTTTGGCCGCAATATTCACGCTTTTCTCAATGAGAAATTTTCGGTATGAATTGGTCGCCCTGGACCATTTAATTGACTATCATGTTCTGACTTTTCCACATGACGTTCTTATAATCAGAGATAAAAAGCCTACTCATATTTTTCAAATGATGGAACAAGTCCGTTGCGTCACTTAACAGCTTAAAGGAAAGAACGTATATATTTTGTGCATAGATTTTTTAATCAGAGCTTATAATAAATCACATGTTCGCTGAATGTGGCGGATAAGAGCTGAACAATCTGAATAGTACTCATTGTCACTTTCTGTTATAGGTTGATAGTAAATAAAATGGCATTTTTGTTGAATGTTAGCATAACCTCGGTACAGAGGCTTTCATAACAGCCTACATCTTATTATTTTAAATTTACAGTACTATCGTATAGTCAGCACATTATGGCAAATGGCTGTTTCTCTTAAATTGTATAGTTATACCGTGCAGAAACTACGGCTGCCTAGCGTTATGCACGTACTTCCCATCCAATATTGACTTTACGTTTTGTGGTCGCTGGATCAGCGTCGACGATCAACAACAAATGCCTCAGCAAAGCCCAAGAATTCCGCTCACATGCTCAGGTTTGATGCGATGTGTACAAAACGTGAAGATCTTTGAGGTTACACAAGAAAAAATACGCTTAGAAACTTCTCTTAAATTTACCTTTTCGGAAATAAATTTCACAAATTTGCGGTTTAATAATTTGTCAAGGGAGAAGAAGCGAGTAAAAAAGGATAAGGACAAAGAAAAAAGAGTACATATTGAGAGGGACACGTTGAAGATTTGGAGAAAAAAGAGGAGGAGAGAAATAAGTTGAAGAAAATAAAAAAAAAAGGATGAAAGTCTTTTGTGAGGCGACGGCCTAATTCTGGCAAATACGTGCCAACATTTAAAACAGAATCTTATGTTTATTGGACCGTGCATCATTGTAATAGCTGAAGAATAAAAGACCAACTTGATGTCACTTGCTATTTTATTTCACTTCTTATGTACTCAACTAGTTTCGGACATTAATATATCCATCATCAGGAGCTTGCGACTGTGCTATTGAATTACCACATCGGTAGTTTTGTTCTGTAAGGAAAAAACTACCGATGTGGTAATTCAACAGCACAGTCGCAAGCTCCTGATGATGGATATACTAATGTCGGAAACATGTTAACCACACAAGAAGTGAAATAAAATAGCAAGTTACATCATCAAGTTGGTCTTTTATTCTTCAACTATTTAAAATATATTTATTTCCTCTGTCGCCAAAGCAGAAAAGCGAGACAGTTGGTTCATCTCAAACGGCGGTACGTACCTACCGGACCTTTCGGCATCACGTTACAGACATCAGACATCTTCACAGTCTGAATCACGAGAGTCTCAGAAACAACAAATTTAAGAAATTCCATGTAACATGACTGTCATTGCACACAGTTTCCTTCAGAAAGTTGGCGCTCTACGTAAGAGTACTTTGTGTTTTCCCTGTATTCTAGCAACAGTGCTACAATCGAGCGGTTATGAATTGCTCAAAGTCTGGGTGCAAAATCCTGTATGTGGGTAAAAGCACTAAAACGAGTAACCAAGCGCGCCGAATTCATGTAGGCCTGCAGATGTGGTTATAAATTTAGTTGAGGTAGTTATGTCAATGCGCTTAAAAATAGGACAGAACTGATGAATGGAGATGAACAAAAGACGACAAGGGCGTGGAACTAACAAAACAGCCAGGTTCTAGTGTCTTTCACAGAGATTTTTTGAGGAAAACCTCTTGCTTAACAAATATATTTCTAAGTGAAAACGTGCTTCTAATGTGGTGAAACGTCAGAGCAGAATTCATGGCACAGGGCGAGGGTAAGACAGTTTATCATTTGTAAGCGTATATTAATCTACTTTAAATCCGCACACGGAGATGAGGACTGCTCTAATGAAGGCCATTAGTGGTGACTGTCAGCCAATGAAACCAAATTCTGTGGCTCGTGGAGTAACTAAATCCATATCTGACGAGTAAAAAACCAAATAGATGTCACTTGTTACTTTTATTTTATTTCTTAGAGCCTCAACATATTTCCCGCATTAATATGCACACCTTCAGAGTTTGCGACTGTGTTATTGAACTACCACATTGGCCGTTTCTTTCTTGATTTGTTGTGTGTTGGAGTTAGGGTGCGGTTCGGCTAGGGTGGTATCCAGGCTGCCGGCTAAAGCTTAATTACAAGTACTCAGACAAGCACAAAACTACAACGTCTAGGCCTTAACAGACCAAGTTTGTTTTAGGCTGATGCTAACCAAGTCACTTTTAACGTCAACAGAAAGGTCAGATTCTTTGCAACGCCTGTTGGCTGCTGGCAGATGGTAGAGAATTATTCTGCGCCGCAAGTTGAAAGCGGACCTGTTTATTCAACTCGTCACTTGACTCTGAAATAACATTTGTAACGCAAAGTATCAGTTCACAAGATCACATTGAGTTTGATGAAAACGAATGAGGGCCAGTGGTACACAATTTAGTAATGAAAAGGCCTTAGTTTGTGGATTTGAATTGAGGCTAAGTCATATGTTGCGCGAATTTCTACCAGGGCCCATTACGCTGATTCCCTTAGTTTCTAACAGCCTTCACATTACACACATGATAGGTAGAAATACGAAAATTAATTTCTTCCTAGGGGCCGTAAATATCTCAGAAGTTTCGGTGATTTCCTATCAGACTACATGGCGTAACGCCCAGAAAACATTCATCATGGAAAATTTTATTAAGAATTAAAAGAACTCTGATGGTCTAGAGAGAAGCGATCTGGTTTTAAAATACGTACGATATGTTCTACTGGTTTGCTACATGGATGCTACAAGTGACTCGGCTGGTTAATTGAGGTGCAAATAATTAACGCATGGACGGCAACAAAATTCTCATGATTTGGGGTTCCTTACAATTTATTTAGTTAACAAATAACTGTAAATAAATAATAAAGAATTTTCAATAATTTAAATAAAGCACAGACTTCATTACTCGAAAACTAGGGAAAAGTTTCTTTTTCTTTTACCGCAAACAAAACCAAAAATTTTAAGTTATCATCATTATAGTTCTGTAATACAAAATTTATTATTTTAAAGGGGATTTTTAATATTTGATATGTTAGTTTATTTGCGAATAGAGTTCTGAGGAAAACCTGAAGGAGGAGATCAGTTGGAAGACCTAGGAATAGACAGGTCAATAATGTTTCCGGCATCTGAAGGAAATAGGATGGAAGAATGTGGAGTGGATTTATCTGGCACAGGATAGGGACCAGTAATGGGCTGTTGCAAACATGATAAATTAATTTAGTTTTAAAAAATACGAATTTCTTGACTAGCTAAGTAACTACTAGTTTCTTACATTTATGAATGTGCCCTCTTTATGAGTGTGCCCTCTTTATGAGTGTGCCCTCTTTATGAGTGTGCCCTCTTTATGAGTGTGCCCTCTTTACCCCGGGAATAGAAACCTCTATCGACGAATTCTGTCCTCGTGGTCAGCGCTGACGGAATCTCAAATATGGCAACTCACAGCGGCCGTTGGTCTTAAGGTTGGGCGGGAATTTTTAATGTAACTATTGATCAGATGAGTGACTAAAATCCTTCCGCTGATTTTGAAATAAATATCACGTATTCTAAAAAACACATCATCATCATCATCATCGTCCTGCACACTGTCTTACGACAGGTCCATAGCCTCTGCCAAAAGGTCTTATCCAGACAGAGCAATTTGGTGCTTCCTCTTATACGCCGTAGTATCTCCTCTTGTCCTTAAGAACACCCTGTAGCTGCCTATGTCTTCTTCCTCCTATTCCCTGCCATTTTACATTTGCTTTTATATTTTCTTCAACAGCGTGTTTAGAAGGCGATTCCTACGCCAGATGAGACCAATTCAGTTATCTGTTCTTGGTCTCATTTTATGTAGGATGTTCCCCTCCTCCTTGGCCTAAGTAACACTTTTTCAGTTCTCATACGATCGGTCCAAGTGATCTCCATCCTTCACCAGCACCACATTTAGAAACTTTCGAGGATAGAATCAAGTTTACTGACACCTAAAAATCCTACAGAAACAGATATATAATCTGGTACTAATTTTGCCACATT
>Ga0131853_10013450_pt1:0-7500 | contig 15005 bp, 11 predicted proteins | sample TergutLab28metaG_FD_92764 | JGI IMG/M metagenome (GOLD analysis project Ga0131853, IMG submission 92764) | Labiotermes labralis P1 segment gut microbial communities from Petit-Saut dam, French Guiana - Lab288 P1 (version 2) (version 2) | ecosystem: Host-associated > Arthropoda: Insects >... | reverse complement strand
GGAAAAAGTTCAAGCACCACTCACCGGCTTCTCAATGCGCTGTCCCGGGTTCGATATCAAGGCTATCCATTTCGGATTTATTTTAGAAAAATCAAAACTGAGGCAGTATTTCTCCAAGTACTTCGGTTTTCTCTTTGTCAGCATTGAATCGACGCTCCACTTTCGTTTATTCGTTTGTCATCCAGACAGTGGACAGTTGGCCGAGTACAGCCGGTAGCTCTGTGGAGACAAAGTCTCAACATACAAATAATAAAATGCTTGATGTCAATAAACACAACATTGTACATGAATGAGAGGAGATTCTTCGATGGTAATTTCTACCTGATATTCTTATCTTAGCTGGCGGGAAAACGAGAGAAAACGCAGTTGGTAGAACCATTAGGCTACGGGAGAGAAAATGGAGAGTTCTTGGCTCGATCTCTCACTAGGGCCAGGGGTTTTCTCTAGGCGTTCAATCCAAGTCTGTGGCCAACCCAGGCTCCTAGTCAATGGGCACGAAATTTTTTTCTGAGTAATAAAATATCAGGGACCTGAAGCTGATTACGCACCTTCACTTACAACCAAAGTTAAGAAAAATGGAGTTGTGTGTTCATTTCCTCATATGTCTTCATAGTGCGCACTTTAAATTTCCTATTATAATTTTTCCAGACAGCATAGGATTTTTATATTTTGTTAGGCGAGTTCACAAAATTGCGAAAAGCGACAATTAGTTGGTCATGTGTGTCTCTCTGTCTATCCATCTGTGTATCTGTTTGTCCACATGGAACAACTCGGCTCCCACTAAACGGATTTTCATGAAATTTGATATTTGAGATGTTTTCAAACATCTATCGAGAAAGTTAAAATTCTACTAAAATCCCACAAGAATAACGGGTACTTTAAATGAAGTGATATGAACATTTATGGAATCAACTCGCTAAATTCTTATTAGAATGAGAAATACTCCAGAAAATTTGTAGAGAAAACCAAAACACATTTTATTCTCAATAACATTTTTCCCGCACATCATGATTGTTATGAGATAATGTGGAAAAATATAGTACAGCCATACAGGCCACAGATGACAATATATTATGTCATAGGCGATTACATTGCTACGTAACTATCGCTACAAGCGCAAACTCAGAATATGTAATAGGTTACTTATTATTTTTCCACGGCAACAATGGTTACGCGAACGTGCTTCATTCCTACGTTTAAATGTATATTGCCTGTCTTGTGAATCGTATGTAGATTTACAAATAATACTCAAGCATTTATGTGGGTCCAGTAGCTCAGTCGGAATAGTGACTGACTACGGGCTGGAATGTCCGGGATTGAATCCCGGTGGGGACGAGATGTTCCGCCCGTTCAGACCGACCCTGGGGTCCACCCAGCCTCCTGCAAAATGGGTACCGAGTCTTTCCCGGGGGTAAGGTGCGGTCGAGGCGTGCTGCTGACCACTCACCCCCTTCTAGTGCCGCAGTCATGGAAGAGTGGACCTATACCTCTACCCACCCTCTGGGCCACACCGGGCCTGTAACTGGATCACTTTACCTGTACTAAAACATTTACATTAGTATGAGAATCGCACACATGAGGACGTTTGAATTTCCTTCCAAAACCAGACAAATATGGCGGGTGTTCTTAGTTCATAATAGGAAGTGCCACACTTACTACTGAATACACGGCACTAAATTTGATTATGGCATTAGATAGCCAAGAATTTGGGAACATCGTTTGCAACAACATAGTGGCACCATGAAACCTATGGTCGAAATTAAACCTGAAGAAAACCGTCTTCAGGAAAATAAACCTCTACAGTAAAACGCAAAGATAAAGTGATCCCGTTACAGGCCCGGTATGGCCCAGAGGATGGGTAGAGGTATAGCTCTACTTTTCCATGACCGCGGCACTAGAAGTGGGTGAGTGGTCAGCGTCACGCCCCGGCCACACTTTACCCCCGGGAAAGACCCGGTACCCATTTTACAAGAGGCTGGGTGGGCCCCAGGGCCGGTCTGGACGGGCGGAAAATCTCGTCCCCACGGGGATTCGATCCCGGACTGTCCATACCGTAATCAGTCGCTATACCGACTGAGCTACCCGGCCATCTATAAACTCCTGCAGTACTGTGGAAGAAAGCTAGAGCTGGTCGGGTAAGCGAGGTACCCCCTTATTCGGTGGACAACCTTATCCCCTAATAGCTCTCTTCTGCGCAGTATCCAGACCGACAATGGGGACTCATCAACTTCCTCTACAGCCGTTAATTCGGTGGTAAAATTGGCCATTCATGCTTAATGAATGACGACATTGGTGATGCCTGGGACTGTAGCTTTTTCCGTCATATATCTTCATGGTGTGGTGACTGATACAGTATAGTCACAATTACACTTTCTTTAACCGTTCTTGGTACGTCTCGCTAGCATCGCCGCATTAGACGGTATAAAGCTTGTGTTTATGAAGTACTTTCCAAGCTCTCTTGTTTCTCCCGCGTCATGTTCTCAAGAAGAACGAAGCCACACATCACATTCTGTACCACATAGTGACAGGCTTCAAAAAAGTTGAAAGCCCATTCACAAGGAGAAGCAGGTACGGGTGCACAGTTCATTCCTTGCCATTCGTTGGTGCACTGGTTATGCGTATTTACTCATTCAACATTACAACCGTCTGGTTTGTGGCAGAGTGAATTTCTGTGAATACCAAAGATTAGATAAACCTGGTGCCCCCAACTTCAGGGTAGAAGCCTTTCCTCAATCTTCAGTGTCTTACCTTAGATAGAATGTGCAGTAAATTCATCTGGCTAAAGCAGAGACTAGTGACTATGTTTTGTGACCATGGTAATGAACACAGCTTCAGCGAGTTCTGTACTATGAGGTTAATTAGGTAGTTAAATAGTTTCTCAGATTTTAGGTTTTCACATACTCAAAAAGAAGATTTAGATCTTTGTTGGAATGACGCTGTTTATCTTTGTAGAGTCGTAGTAACTTTTCGGATGAAGCTGTTGATTCTATCTAGCTTAGAAAACAAAGTCTCCTCTTGTACTCTGAATATAAAGGCAAGAATTCTTTCCGAATATTTGGTTTATACCTACCTAAATACACAGTCAATTTCAAGGCTGCATCAGTCTTACGCTGGTTAGTTAGTTGGCTAGTTAGTTAGTCACTTACATACTTACTTAGGTAACTGCGATATTCGAAGTTTCCACGGAGGTAAGTAATATGATGAATTTTCTGGTTTGTGACGCCATGTAGTCTGATAAACATTTCATATACAATGCTGATGGAAACAATATGTTTCCTTTAAACGTTAAAGAAAAGTTGTACTTGTTGGAAGGTAGTTAAATTCTGAGTTACTTTTATAGCAGTCTATTTTGTGGTGTCAGGATATTTGCAATGGGCTGTGTACTTTACAATTGTCATTAGTGTCTCTACCTACCAGACACAAATTTGAGCCAATAGCCGCCTAGCAATTTCATTTGATCCTTAGAGACTTTGCAGCGATAAAGGAGATTTCCATGGCAAATTTTGTCTGCAACATGTGGAATTTTCTGGGTTGCACGTGACCAAAGCGAATGGCTTGCGAGTTCATGAGGGGTGTAAATAATACAGTTAAGACTTTCAACTAGTGTGTGAGTAAAAAAGTGTGAGAGCCTTATTTGGGGGTATGTACTTTATACCGCCTCTGGAATTTAGACCAGATACGGGCTTAGTATGGGGAATGCGTGTACAGTAGGGTCTCGTTTTGCAACGGTTCGTTTTAGGGCGATTCACTTTTACGACCCTTGTCGAGTCGAACCGAGGACTCCGGATTTGTGGTGCGTAACTGTTGCAACTCCAGCATCCTTTCTCTACTTAGTGCGCTTCTAGCTCTTTTCCGTTGTGCATGTGTTTCTTCTTTTTCTATTTTAGTGCAGTTCTTTTAAGTTGATTTTGATTTTTGCACCCACGATGTCCATCAAAAAGACAGCAAAGAAGAAAAAATCAAGACAGTTGACGTTACATTCTTTCTGATGTCTTCTGAACCACGGTCTGGGCCTTCTTAAACAAAATGGAAAGCGATTTGATTTATATTTTTTGAATTACCTCTGTTACTTTTTATACACCCAATTCATTAAATTAAAATTGTATGTCATAATGTAAAGAAATATTGCCAATTATAAAATTATTTGACTAATTTCTTTGGACCATGAACCTATCTCAATTTAAATCATTTAAATAGTACTCGTTTTACGACGATTCGATTCACAACCAAATATTCGAGAACGCAATCCCGTCACAAAACGGGACCCTACTGTATTTTAAAATGTGATCAAAGAAGAGCTTAACGATTTACAAATTTTCAGGTGAGACATCCCAGTTGTGTTGTTAAATAGTAATATAGGTACAAGATTGCAAAATGTATAGTCTAACACAACTCAAGTCATAGCTATAAGCCATTAGTTAATAACAACTATTAATTGATTTGTGTTAGACTATAAATTTTGCAGTTTATGTACCTACATTACGAAGAGCTTAACGCTGTCCATGAAAGTGTTCAGAATATTAGGATGATTGATGCATGGCGACTTTGAAAGAATATAGAAGAAACTGTGGCGTGACTGAATTGTCAACTCCACAATTTGCTGGAGAGACTGAGAAATATCTCGATGAACGTTATACTGGCTGTTCGCTGTTTTGGCCAATATTTGAAACCGGTGCCTTCCAAACACAAGAAAAGAACTTGCAGCTACAGTAACCAGGCTGAAAGAAGAAGGCTTTCTTCGGATACTTGGAATACGACTTAATATATTTATTACAGAAAAGCCCAAAATCATTTCTTTTTATCTTTTGTAAACATTACTTTTGATCTTTTATTTTCCATTACTAGCACTGTTGAAACAGGATAAGAGAATAACGCTTGGAAGCAGGCTATCTAATGCGAGATTTGAGATTCTTCTTGTAGTGATTGTAAACAACATAATCGTCTGACGGGATGCGACACCGTGCACTCTAGTAGAAACGCACCGACTCTTGGAGTAAATTTGTGCTCTTATCTGGAAGGTAGAAGTCTGTCAATACGTACCAGACTGCACGACATAATGTCTTAGAATACTGTAACTTGCAATAAATTCCCAGTTCATCACTGCGAAGATTGAAAGGAGGAAGGAAGAGGGAATGAATGAAAGAAGGAATGAAGGGATGAAGGAAAAAATGAATAAAGGAAGGGGGACGGAAAGAAGGAAGGAAGGCAGGTTGGCAGACGGAAAAAATAGGACAAAATACACAGATTGTGCCCTTCAACAAATACAATACTGGTTTTATATAAAAGACACCGAGTTTTGTCTCTAAAGCAGTAGGCATGGGAAGTGAAAAAGGGGGTACAATTCTATACGGTACCAGATAGGAAAAGAATATTTGGATTGTGTAGGCATAACATACAAGATCGTCATAAGGGATTGTTGACTATATAATGTGTGAGGATACAGACTGGATTCATCTGGATCAGAAAATTTGTTTTTGTTTTCAAAGACTCTCCATGGAGACGAATTATTTATTTCAGTACATTTTACAGATCCAATACAATTGTTGATAAATGGAAAACTTTCTTTTTCAATTTCAGGGGACTTCATTAAATTTTGAAATAGAACTTTCATGCAGAAGTAGTGTTAAACATTATAACAAGCACACAGTGCTTTTGAAAAAGCAAATCCATGTGTGACATGATGTCTAGCTTCCCCCTCCACTTGGCTGTGTCTGGATATACCCATTACATTGTAATTCATCATTCGTGATCATCGGAGCGTACATCTGGCGTTTGACTAGAATCCGAATACGCTAAATAATACAACACTGCCAGCACTCCTCTCTCCATTGTTTTCAAGTTACAAATTTTAAAATCACGTATGAAGTGTAATTGGTTCTTTCTCTCTGAGAACCATTAAAAATATTTTAATTTATTCTACTCTCCACACGTTGCTGGCTACAGTAAATTTGAATGGGTGTAGGATGTGCATTATCCTCATATACAGTTACAAATACAATATTAACTCCTCTAGTGCATGCAAGCCACGTTGCTAGCAGCTGTCTACAAAAACGTTGCAAGTACGCAGGGGAGTACTGTCGTCATCAACAGTCAATACAGGGTCATACAATATTCATAAATTTCTAATCGCTAACACCTGACAGACGGTAGTAGGCTAAATGGTTCAGATAGATTTTAACCATTGGCGTTATTAATTTTGCACAAGTATCTCATGTATTCTTATTGTTATGTATGTTCCGTTCTGGGTAATCTGCTTCATTGTGCTGATCTGCATATTGTCTGTATGTAAATGTGTACTGTACTACTGCCACCGGGTGTCAACCCAATTGCAGTTAACAAAATAGTAAGTAGTAACATAATCCAGTGTTACCAGGCAGACTGACATTAAATGAGGTAAAGGAAACTCAACTAATTGATTTTAAATCAGAAATATGAAGGATTTCATAACTAATTTAATTAAAATTCTTGTATTTTGGGAAATAACGTTGTGATAGCTAAGACATATCGTCGAAACCTCACGCTTCCTTCTTCAGGGTAGAATAAGGAATCACTATTCAAACACAAAAGTGAAGGAATGCCGATTCATTATAAGTTGGTCCGTACACAGTGTCTTACACGGCGTCACAACCCACCAGTCGTAACATAAAATTTCTCCGCAGCGAGAAATGAAGATCTCTGAATTGGCATTGTTGGAACCAAGGGAGCAGAGTAATTGGTGAGAAACCCATAGGGGTTGGACTTATCATGAACCTCCGCTTAATTACGTGTATAATTAAAGTAAGTGTTAATAACAGCCCGCATCTGGACAATGTCCTGAGCCAGATGAATCCAATCCACATCAGAAAAAGATTTGTATATAAAATCCATTTTAATACTGTTCTCCTTTAAAAAATTACTGGCAATAGTAAATTAAAATCTGAGTCAACTGGAAGTCTGATCGAAATATACATTTTAAGCACGATATTCGCAAATTTGAAGGTTGTTTGACCGTGCATCTTCATCATGAAATAAAGTGAACTGCCAACTTGATGCAACCATGTAATTTATTGAAGTTTCTTTAGCTCAACATGTTTCGGACGCATACGCCCATCATCAGGAGCACTAGATGTTAAGTTGCAGCATATGGTTTTCTGCACCCAGTTTGTAGATGGGTGGTGAACCTGAGAGCCGCTGCGTGGGTGTGTGTCCGGTTTGGAAGGTGCTGTGCGTCACAGAAAACCATATGCTGCAACTTAACATCTAGTGCTCCTGATGATGGGCGTACGCGTCCGAAACATGTACAGCTAAAGAAACTTCAATAAATTACATTGTTGCATCAAGTTGGCAGTTCACATTATTTCAATATTCGCAAAATTTTATGATAAATATATAGACAAGCTGTTCCAAAATAATTACCAACAAGATGACACTTATGGACTATCCTTTATTTCACGGTTAGTCGTCCTTCACTCTACATGTTTCGAGCTTCAGGGAGCTCATCATCAGGAGTTCACTTTTTTT
>Ga0131853_10013449_pt1 | contig 15005 bp, 8 predicted proteins | sample TergutLab28metaG_FD_92764 | JGI IMG/M metagenome (GOLD analysis project Ga0131853, IMG submission 92764) | Labiotermes labralis P1 segment gut microbial communities from Petit-Saut dam, French Guiana - Lab288 P1 (version 2) (version 2) | ecosystem: Host-associated > Arthropoda: Insects >... | reverse complement strand
GATGGCCAGTACAGGCCGAAACATGTAGTTGTCCATTATATAGTCATTAAATACACCTCATGTGACACAGTTGTGTTTGACTACATACAATTTTCCAAGTTTCACACACACAACGGGGATGACCCACTTCCTAGATCCTATTCATCCTGTTTACTGCTCCTACACCGTTGACAGTTTTTTATTGAAAGCATTAATTTTATGGAATTATTGCAAAGTCTACACCCTTTCTGTCAGTAATCTGCATTCATTGCACTTCTGCTTTACTCGTGCATTTCGTTTTATATTTTCCAAGAGGGAGAGCACTCAGACGCACAAGAACTGAATAAAAGATAAGTAGAAAATCTCGAACTGTCTTAAGTTACCATCACTGTGCTGCAAGCAATTTTCTCTCAATGAATGGCTTGTTCTTTCTGTGTTTCAGGTATGTGAAGTCTCAGATCACTCCTTATAAAGTAACTCCACATTAGGCCCACTGCAGCTTCACGGAAAGTAAGTCCCTTGTTTTTACTGGACTTAAAATTATATAGCATTTTTCAGTACAATTTTTTACTTGGTTCTCTGGAGGATCGTGAGAACGGCAGAAAGAAGACTTTCCAAATAGAGGTTACGTATCCGTTATTTATGTTACGTATTTTAGTACATTTTCGGATAATTTTTGATTATGTGCTTGGAAATGGAGACGGATTACTTTCCGAGTTTGTAAGCGACACTTAAAAGGGTAGTGCAGTGAAAATTAAAATAGGGCTGGCGTAATGGTTAGACCTTCAGGGCTGGTGTTCGGCGAGTCTGACCTGTCGAAAATAAAATGTTTAATTAAAATAATAAGCATCCCTCGTTTGAAGTAACTACTTACATACATAAGACGCATTATTCCTCTTTAATGTAATTTTGTTCACATAAGAACTGGATTTACTTGCAGGCGCATCGCTGTCTTCTTTAAAGAAATGCATTACCTTACCATCTGGAGAATATATAATGCCTCTTATGTAATATTCAGCGCCTCTGTTGCTAATCCCATGATATCACTTAAGATTTAATTTTTTTTCTGAAATAAAGCACCTTATATAAACATACATTTTTTTCAGACTTTTGGAAGTCACAAGAACGTCACTCGCTGCTAGACTGTTCCCGTATTTCATTCTCCGTACATATTCCGAGCTAGCACGTTTCTCACCCCATGACTCAGTATCTGCGAGAGATAGGATGTAGGTCGTTTCACCCCCTGACGAGCAGCTACGGGTACATTTTTCTTCTGCACAGCTTTCTGCCTGAGGGCAATCTATTCCCCTAATATGGAGGGCAGTGTTATGAACTGCACAAGTTTCTGAAACCGGGTGAAATTTCACAGTGCAGACCAGAGCAGCAGCCGTCTTCAAATGACAGGTGCAGTAATTATATAAAATCACTGTATTGCTTTGTTTCCTCTTTAATGGAATTCTTGTTACAAAAATCAGCGATGATATTTCGGAGTACAGAATAAAGTACAATTTTGTTTTTTGACAAAACTTATTTTGAATGTCAGCGACTATTATTTTGCTTTCGCCTAATCCAAACACGTTACAGCCGTAAATACTCAGGTGTTATATATTGGTTCCCCATTTGTGCTGTGTACATTTTGTGAAAATTGGATCTTATTTTATGAGACAGATAATTTTAAAGTTGAGCGTCAACTAAATTACGGATTACATGCGCTTTTGACATCTCATCTTAACACCTTGTGCCAAGTTTTGTCGAGACCGATTCTGTAGCTTCAGGGCCGAACACACAAACAGTGTCCCCGTCTCAGGGGTTCAATTTGTGATGTTCATTAGAACACAACATTGTGCAGACCAAGACAGAAACACGTGCACGTTGAATTAAATGTAAAAACGTGTGTTTTAATGTGTGTTTCTTTATAAAATTATTTTTTTTGTCGCTTTGACTTTTGTCTTAAGTCTGTTTATGCTGTCTTAAAATAGGGGCGTATAGGGTCATCGTGTTTAGTGTCCATTTGTATGCATGTGACCTGGGAACCGTTCCGTTTTACTCAGATATTTCTGATAAAGTTAGAATTCACCCTGTAACCTGATATGATGTCACAGAGGGGAAGTAGAGGTATAGCTATACTACTGTCAGGATTGATTGGTCTGATTTGTAGTCCTTCTTCCGTGTTTGCTTGCTAGTTTAGACACCTTCCTTCGTGCATCGTATTCACATGCGCGTAGAGTCTGATTTTATCTTAACTGTTTAATATATGTGACGATTACTAATTCTAATTCTAATTGCTGAGTAACACGAACTTAACGATGTCATAAATGTCAGCAGCGCCGTCCTATATAGGCAACGTCTGTGACACCACCATCATGCCTTCAGCCTACACAAGGCGTAGAAGGAGAAGTGCAGTTGGAGTGTAATGAGAGCTGTTTCAAGGAATGGTGATCTAATTTAATTCAGTTGTCCTGTCAGTATAGCTCAGTCTGTATTTGTGAATGGTAGGGAGATGTTGATAGTTGAGGAGGTTGTGGAAGGAATCGGCCTTGGCTTGATTTGAGTATTTGCCCGGCATTTATCCAGAGAAAATCCCTTACCTTTCGGAATAAGGACAAGAAATCTGTCGGTCCAGATATGAACTCTGATCATAAAACGAATACGAATCAGAAAAGCAACCCAACTAACGGCGATCTTCCGTAAGTTTAACCTGCTGACCGGCAAAATGAGCAAATAGATGCGAAGTTCCAGCAGGTCTTGCTTTTTGTGTAGTCTGGACCTTGACGACGTAGGTGGAGGAATAAAGCATATTACTAGTAATAGTAGCAATACTACTACTACTAATACTACTACTACTACGTTGCCATTGTTACTACTACGTGTTTTTGGAAATCCATAGATTGAGCTCTGATATTAGCACGTGGCTTTTCGATTTGGGCGTATTTTGTTATTCACTAACTCAACACACAAAGTTGATATCAATCTAAATACAACTAAATTCCATTTTGTGTAATACAAAAACATGTTTCGGTCTAGGCTATGCCATCTTCAGGTTCACAAACAATTTCAGAAATGTATTGAGGTAAAATGTACAAATATTACGTGTCAATTGTATACAGTTTTTTTATAACGAATAATTACTTTATCAACAGTCCAAGGTTGTCGGTTATGGCAACACCTTCTGCCTGGATGCTTCGATGTTTGTAAGGTATGTTAATCAAGATATATTCTCTTCTTTCATCAACAGTTCACTTCTAATAGGGAAGTACATAAGTGGATAGCTATATATTATGTATTCAGTATTTTGCATTTTATAAGATGAGACATCTGCATACTGTTGCGAGATAGCCTTGGAGTAATGGAAGTAATTATTCGTCATAACAACTGTAAACATTTGTTGCAAAGCCTCCAATTGACACGTAATTTTCTGATGTATTTTAAAATTTAACCAATTTTAAACATTATGAAAATAATGGAACATTTGACGTCAGTATTTTTTTGAAATTGTGATCCTGAAGATGGCCTTACCTAGGCCGAAACATGTCGCATTAAACAAAATAGAATTTAGTTGTGTTTTGACTGACGTAAATTTTGTGATTCAGTTACATGGTGCTTCATGTACAGTGTATATAATTAGAAGGTATACGCAGTCTGAGTTTCTAAAGTTTGGAACATTTACTTGTATAACTTCGAAACCATTGTATCAGAATATGGCATGTCATCTGAAAGAGAACGAGTGAGTTATTGTGTGATCTTATCCGCTTTACCGTGCTTAGAGTTGCTGTCTGCACTGTAACTGGTGTTCTGTGTACTCATGCTGTGTGTCAGACGACCTTCTGCCGTTAGGGTTTGCAGAGTATGCACAATACTCATACGGTTCAAAGAAATATATTTGGATTCTGCTACAGTAGTACAGGGTGAGCATAAAATCTTTCCCTGATTACATTTATTACGAGAAAACTACTGTACGTGGAATACAAACATATTTTTTTAAAATGTAACTTAATTTTTTTTTTAACAACACATTAGCACAGATCAACATGTGCTCCTTTTGTTGCACGGAGAACGTCTAATCGACAATCAGTTTCTCTCCACGTGTTCTCCAACATGTCTTCAGTTACTGTAGCAAAAGCGTCTGTTATTCTTGCATTCAAATTTGTAATACCTGGAACTGGTGTCGAAGACACTTTGTCCTTAACTTACCCCCATAAAAAGAAGTCAAGGGGGTGATATCCGGCGATCATGGTGGCTAGGGTGTCGGACCATCTCTCCCAATCCACCTGTTTGGAAATGTTGTATCCAAAAACCGTCGAACATGTGAACCCCAGTGTTGAGGTGCACCATCTTGTTGGAAAATTATCCACTGTTGAAACTCTTCTAACTGAAGTGCAATGTGAAGCTCCAACATGTTTTCTTGTAATAAATGTATGTAATCAGGGAAGACTTTATGCTTACCCTGTACTTCCGAATAGAGTTTACCATTTGCCACATTTTTTACTTCAAAATAATAAGTATTGGCGTGTCTGAAAACCAAAACTAATGTCTGTAGCTTTAAAATTACAAAGGAAAAGTGAATTGAGATGTTAGTCCATTTTTTTAAACAGAGAAGGTTAACTTATCTGCCTTATTATTAATTTATTGTGACACTGTGGGTAACGTTTCGAGAATTTGAGAGTGACTTTGATTAAATATAGGATGTTTTGTGTTTGTCAAACGCGATTCAGATATCAAGATAAAGGTATTTGTTTGACTTTAATTTAATTATTTATACTGTGATTTAAATTTATCACTGGATGAAATTATGGGCCGTAATAGCGTAGTCGGTATAGAAACTCTCTAAGGGCTGGACGATCCGGGGATTGAATCCCAGTGGGGGACGAGATTTTCCGCGCCCGTCAAGACCGTCCCTGGGGCCCACCTAGCCTACTCTACAGTGGGTCCAGGGTCTTTCCGGGGGTTTAAGCGGCCGGTTCGTGGCGTTGACCACCCACCCATATCTAGAGTCGAGGTTAAAGAAAGATTTGGGCTATACCTCTACTCCCCCTCTGCTCCCCCTCTACGCCTTCGTGTCCTGTTCTAGGATGAACTGGATGAAAATATTTGTGGATCCTCGCAGAACGCCTCGCGGAATACTGGTATTTCCCAAGGATGCCAGTTGCATCATAAGGTATTCTGGGAACCCTACTGAGTGATCCAGGGTTCTATCACACTGTTATTTGTAATACCAAGATGTTCTCGGAATGTCACTTGGAACACAATTATTTTTTTCCATAATTTTTACCCCGAACACTATCTCCTTCAGAATGTCGCACTCTTTAAGGGGAACTTCCAAGATCTTTGGGCAGAACACTAGGATTTTGTCAGATTATCCCTCGGGGCAAAAGAGTTCTCTCGCAATTTAATCAGAAAACTGGATATTTTAAAATGTCACTTGAAATACAGCGAATGTGACGTTATGTTATTCAGAATAAAAGATCTTTAGAGAATGGCACAAACAAGATTAGAACATCTCCCCAAAATTACACGAATCACAGGGATATTCCGCTTTTAATCGAACAAACTGGTATGGCAGTACCCGATATATTTGAAATATAGCCATGGCGATTATGTGTTAGAGATGATAATTTTTTTTTACGAGCTGCCGTCATCCTTTGTACCGTTCAACGAATGTCAATTTAGCATTTATTGCTGGACTTCCAGTACCGAAAGACTTACTCTGCTTCCCAGAAAACAGATGTCGTAAATTTCACTGCTGACACACATTTTGAATTTTTTTTTCTGGCTCTGGGAAAAGTATCGGGTTCCCACTGCATTCCTGCATGTTTGTTAGAGAAGGGAAATGGCACCCCGTTGCCCCATCGCCCCTTCCTATCATCGCTGTGGACTTAGGGCCCCTGGTCGACAAATCAAGTTCCTCAACTTCTCGCCATTTCATCGTCAAATTGACTATGGTGTTACAACTGAAACAATACTATGTTAATTGGTCTTTGTGTCCCCACACGACTGTCTTAATGTGAACTTTGGGTAGCATATAGACGTCTAACTAGTGTGTCTGATGGTTGTATCGCTGGCTCTGTTGAAGCGGCCATACTGAAATTGGCTTTTGCATGTCATGGCTGGTAAATTCGTGGTGGCAAAAATGGGCTTGTGCTAATGTAGGCAGGCTTATGAATTTCGTAGAATCATAAAATACAATTATAAAACTGCAGTCTGCCGGGCCCTTTCAGGCTGTTATGTTGAAGTATGTGAACAGAATAGCCTGGTGTTAGTAATTAAATTTAATCCGTTTCCTGAAGAAGGATTATTGGCAAAAGCGATCCATCATTCAAAATTGGGGAAATATTGGGAGCTTGATTTTTTTTTTTTTTAGGAGTTGACCCTTTCTGTGAGGCAAGACAAAACTGTGGAATAATAAATATAAAATTTAGTAATTTATTTATGCGTATTAACTGTTATTACTACACATTTAATCTGTTAAGTATTTCGTAATTAAGTGGCAATTTCTCCTCTTCGCCAGTAAAAATAATGTTATCCAACATGCTAGCTGCTGCATGTGGATATTATCTCTTCGAAATGTGTAGGTAATACACACATATAATGCGTTAAATACAGTTTGTTCTCCGAACGTCTTGCAGTATACACTGGCTACGCTTCTACTTCTGCTGACTGCATGACATAGGTGTCGCGGGGGTTGCATGTACTGGAAGACGAGAACGGTACAGTGCGGCGTCAGAAGAAACCACCAACGGTTCTTTGGCATTATAATTACTGCTGTTCAGAGCCTTATAGAGATTATATGTTCCGGTCGAGACGAGCTGCACGTATTTTGTTGTAACGAGGAAGCAATCTACCAAAAAAAGGCACTCCACCTGCACGTAACATCTACCAAGAACTAACCATTACGGCACTACCTGGCAACCAATTCTCTGTGCCACCACGGAAAACCAAATGAAAAAGCTGCTTTACCAAACACGAATATCCCCTGTTTGACACCGTACACCCCCCTCCCCCCCCCCCGAAATCACAACACCCAAATTTTTGTACTGTTTATACTTTTTATATTAGAATAAATTTTTTAATTCCGCTGCTACTGTAATTATTTTAAATGCAAATTTTATAGATGTGAACGACATCTCGTTGACAAAACAAAAACAGTGTCTATTGTGTAGTTTGACTTATAATAAGAAAGTGTACAACCTGATGATGGCAGATATAGAGGCCGAAACATGTCGCTGTTAAGAAAAGCAGTGTAGAAAAACCCCTTAGCAATACAAATACTAAAAGTTGCGTTTGACTGCATTTTACCGATACTTGTGAAAGGCACTTATGCCTGTCTAAATTAAACGAGGCTTATTTCGGGTATAAAAACCAAATTAACTTGTCATCAGTCCTTCTATCTATGCAACATTCCTTAATTTCAGCGTGTAGCTCTCAGTTCTTAAGCCTGCCGTCTAAACACCCTGCAGCCACCCCTCGTTTTGTGTGCATTAAATTTGAAACGGAGCTCTAAGCTTTCTCCGTCCTACAGAATGACACAAGCCAGAAGACTACACTCCAGATTTTCGGTCTATATTTCCTTGCTCCTTTTCGTCCGCCATCTGTTTCAGGAATCCATATACGAATTCTTTCACATTAATGAATCTTTAGCTTCCAGCATAAAACGTGACTCAGCCCTGGTGATTTTATAATGTTATCTTGCCTATAGAAATACTCACTGTGCATAATAACAGAGATTTTTAAAAATGAGCCAACGTTTGTATAAATTATCTGTCTATAAAATATATCTGAAGTGGAATTTACGGTAACATAACAAATAAATGATACGAAAATGAAGTTGGTTATTATTCTTAGAGACTGAGAAACAACGCAAATTCCTCGCTTGTAAAACTGCCTAAATTTTGTTGCCTCTTACACAATTAAGAACCACTAAATAATGCCTACATGGATGTTTGCTGGCTTTGCCGAACCTCTATTCGTTTGCAGTCTCAGACTCTTAATGAAAGTAGTCTTGTCGCTTATAAAAATTATAATCTAAATTAAAGATTGTCTTAGCAGAAGTTAACAATTCTTCATTGATATGATCCATCCTCATTCCTGTTGTCATTTTCTTTGAAGACAAGCTTTCTTGTGTATCTTAAGATTTTAATTTCGTGATGTTGCAAACTTTCTTTCGCATACACTTTATGTGGTCATACTATACACTGGAGACGATGATTCTATTCCATAATTAAAGGTGTGTATTCGCAAAGCTTCATATCCCTTTATCTTGCGATAAATATACATTTTTTTAAAATTTGTATCCATTCGCGGTGCAAACATTAGTTTTTATGCTTTGTCAACTACGGTATATTACTCATGCGACCTCAGTGGCTATGAATTAATTGGGTATAAAGGTTCCCAAATCTATTTTCTTCGTCACATGCACTTTGAACTCCAACGGGACATTCGGGCTCTTCTTTAACAACATGGAAGGTATAAAACAAAACCTGCGCAGCCCAGAAGGTTCTGTTTCTGTCGCCGCAAACTACATTCCTATTTTATGTACCACAGGAAAGCAGTTTCCATCTCTATTCCAGACTTATCTGCTTGCAGGCTAACCACTGGAATCAAATTCTCTTTTTCACTACACAGTAACTTCCTACACGCAAGCACCGTAAATATTTAAAAACAAAATGCGCCTTTTTATGTCTCTCTGTAGCTCATTTGCAATGCCCCTTTTGGTCACAAGACTTCCGTTTGCTTTCTTCTTTGTTTACATCTATGTGTGCAGTTCGTAGTGTGGTATGGCAGTGCGATGTTCGTAGTCACGTGAGTGCTGTTGTTGAAATGGAACTGATTACGACTAAAGCACGTTGTTGCGTGAATGAAACAATTTTAGTCACAGTCCAAACCAATCATAATACCGACATGTCACAAATACACTGAAAATACATAAAATCATCAGAAAAATTTGTCACATTGTTCGTGTTCATTATAATAGTTATTTGTTTGTTATGCGACAGCTAAACTCTTCATGGAGTGATCTAATTTCGAGAATGTTTTCATTAGAAGTCTTCGTACCTGTGACTTTGACTCATCCGGTACACGAGGGAAGCAATTTTAAACACCTTATTTATACTAATTTGCTACTAATTTGCTAATAGAGTGACATACGTCCAGCAATTTTCCGCGTAAACATATGTAGGAGCAATAATTTTCAACTGTATTCCGTCGAATATTCGTTAAATCTTCCTTGCTTATTCGCACTGAATGAGACAATTTTCGTGCCATGCATCGCAGGTTGTGACGTACGCAGGTTGTGACGTACGCAGGTTGTGACGTACGCAGATACACTGCAGGCATTTCAATAATCAGCGAAGTCGTTAATCTAAACGAAAATAGGCTTAATAATTTGGCTGAGGATTTGTTTAAGCTATAAATTATATGAATTGCCATTCTTTCTTTCACATATTACATTAGTTACAATACACAAAGTCAGAGGCATATTTCTGAAGAATAAAAACCAACTAGATACCACACATTATTTTATTGTACTTCTTAGAGGCTCAAAATATTTCGGCATTACTATGCCCAATATCGGGAGCTCGCGGATATAACGTTGATTACCACATTGGTCGTTTCGTTCTTGGTTAGGCTGGAGAAGTGTCCGGGCTACAGCCCGGACACTACTGCAGCCTAACCGCACCTAACCTCCAAAATACAGCAAACAAAGAACGAAACGACCACTGTGGTAATCAGCATTATAGTCGCGAGCTTCTGATGATGGACATAGTAGTGCCCGAAACATTTTGAACCACTAAGAAGTACAATAAAATAATAAGTGGCATCTAGTTGCTTTTTATTCTGCAGTTATCGAAATGATGCACGGTCCAACAAACATAAAAAAGAGGCAAATTTCCCTCGCTTTTTAATCGAAATTTCGTATTCAATTATCGTATGACTCAATTAAAATTTTGTACTGTGCTTGTACACTTCATTGATCCATTAAATAAAACCATTAAACAGTGAGATATCAGTTTTCATTAACTTAGTCAATTATTTATTACACATAAGTGTTTAGGCCCTGATAACCACAAGGTCTGTACTTTATATCACGCGTACCTTTTGCGATGATTCGATTCATTTATTCAATGACGTAAGAAGGACCTAGATTACACATAGAGGACACGGTTTACCGGTGCACACCGAAATTCAGTTCGCTCTGAATTTTATTGTCACAGTGCTAAATTTGATAAAAATATGTTAATGAATTCCGAAAACGAAGCAGTCTATGTCCTTTTGATATGTTCCATGTTCCGTGCATTAATTAGACGTATAAAATTTATTAAATATACCAACAAATTAACTTGGATTTACGAATGTAATTTTACTTCATAATGAGCACCGACATGTTAGCCGTCATTAAACAGACCCAAACTCCAAACAACAATTTTTAAATTATAATATTTTTTATTCGTTGATGTTTTATCATTAACAGGAATTTTAACCAAAACTCTATGATTTTTGGCCGTGGATTGGTGTCGAAATATTGAAACTATATTTGTTTTGTTCATACCACCCTGAAGATGGCTACATGAGTGGCCGAAGCACGTCGGTGATCACTGTGATTGCTTTAGTAAATCCAAGTGCATTTGTGGGTCTTTTTAAAGAATTTTTTGCAGTCTGTGATCATTGATATTGGGAAAAATTTTACGCAATTTGTACGATGAAAGCCTAATGGTTAACGGTTTGCCGTCTTTGCTTGTTGTGAACAAACTCATAGACGATAAACTTATAGGCTAGCATACACCTTGAGTCAGTGAATGATCTACATCGCGCTAGGGAACCTGGCATTCTTTTCGTACCTTGTTTCACAGAGAGAGAGAGAGAGAGAGAGAGAGAGAGACGCTCGAAATTTTGGGCACAGCCTACTAGTCTAGCGTTAATGTAACACGTCTTGTTGGCTCTGCGCATTGGTGTGGAACGGGATTGTGTGGTGCAAACATTTAAAATTTGATTTCTGAATGTATTGAGTTACTCAATTATTACACCAACCACTGCACATATATAAAATTTATAAAACTTACACATTAAAACATTAAAAACGCTCCGACATGTTTCGGTCCTAGGACCATCATCAGGGAGCCATATCGTCCTTGCTAAAATCACACTATAAAAGTCACATTAATTTCGCTGTACAAGTTGGGTATTGTGGCAGCATGCCGTGTTGTGTAATGTTATGTTGCGAAGAGTGCACTGCTACGGATATGCATTGCACATCCGTAGCAGGACAGTCTTCTCAACATAACATTACACAACACGGCATGCTGCCACAATACCCAACTGGAACAACGAAATTAATCTGTTACTATTTCTAGTGTGACTTTAGCAAGGAATATATAACTCCCTGATGATGGTCTTAGGACCGAAACATATCGGAGCGTTTTTAATGTTTTAATGTGTAAATTCTATAAATTTTATATATGTGCAGTGATTGGTGTAATAATTGAGTAACTCGACAACATGCACGGTGTAACAATAAAAATAGGTATTATATTGAGATCTATTTTTTTTGTCAGATAGCTTTAATGAGGGTTCACATGACAGCACTCAATTGATAGTAACCTTAAACAGGACACAGCCGCCTCTTCAACATTATTTTAAGTGTATTCTTCCCAGTTATCACCCCGTCTCTTCCTGCATATCAACTTCGATTGTTGATACATCAGTAATGGTTGCGTACATATGATTACTGCTGGCTATTTGGAACTCCTGTTGCTGTGTATAATTTTTCCCGTAATATTGTTCCAGGAACAGCGATAAGTATGTAGATTGAAGTAGACTACCAAACAGACCGACCACGTAGACACTAGACATATTGCCATGTCATTATCGCATTCAGTTTCACGAGCTGTTCGTTCCCAATACTCTATCACGGTTTTGTTAATACCTGACCAATATATCACTCACAGTGACATTAAACACTGCTATATCCTATACAGTTTCGAAACGCAATTTAAACAAGGCTCCTGGAATGTCATGTTCCCTAGTCAGTGCGCCAAATATTGCGTATGTAAAATATACGTTTAATGCTTTAACAGTGACCTTTGTAACCCGGATTCATGGAATACTTTCCAACAAATTGTGATCACTTTATTATTGACGTCGACAGCAACGAGCATTTCTGTCTACAGTGCGTTCATTTGACTTGTTATTTTCATATAAATTTTAGTTTTTTGTGCAGGAACTAGTGGCACTGCTAGTGCTGTTACTGTGCTTCCGTATGGCGACAGACTCAGCTGAAATGAAAATTTATGCAAGCCATGTTTTAAAATGAAATTGCCAGCAACTGACCGAGGTGCAGGCCAATGAAATACATACTTTTGTGAATTCCAGATAACTAAGAAGGTTCCAGCAATTTTGGGCGTAGTAACTACGTGGTTGACTAAATAACCAACTTGATTGTTCATGGTCTGTCTTCAAGATTTTTTATTTACCCATTTTTCAATTACATTCTTTTATATACATATATATGGATTTTAATTACAGTTCCACGAAATTCAGTCATTAATCCTATTCTCAGTAGCTGAAGCAATTCCATTCTATTACACGTTATTTGTGTAAGACAAATTGGTGGTATTATACCCATGTCTAAAACTTGAAGTATGGAATAAGAAGAGACCAACTTGATGTCACTTGCTTTATTATTTCATTACTTAATGCTCAGCATGTTTCGGATGTTAATACATCCGAAACATGTTGAGCATTAAGTAATGAAATAATAAAGCAAGTGACATCAAGTTTGTCTCTCCTTATTCAACTACCAAGATGATACACGGTCCAATAAACATAAAACTTTAAGTATATTCTTGATTCGATATTCGGGTTTCCAATAGTAGTGCTGTTGAAGAGTGAATTCTTCTAGGATGTTACTCTTTAACTTGGGCGAGTATATTGTGGCGTGTGGATGGGTTGTAGTGTTTTCATCTTCAAGGCAAGCAGTCTAACGGCAGAGCGCAGCACATAATAAGACCTGAATCTTCCAAGTGTTTTGCTTTTCTCACATCCTCCTGCATTCTACATGTCCCCTGTATATTACCGTACTTGAGGAAGCATTCGTAATGACGTTAATCGAATGTTAAAAATTATGAAGTACTGGAAACTCTACTTGACGTCAGTCGTTGTGATGTCCATATTTGTGATAAATTCTGAAGGAGGGATATTTTTTTAATTTCTTTGCCACCTTCTCCACCAGTGGGTGTAATCTGGTCTGTGGTTTGGAAATTGTAGGAGAAATGCACCGCCTCAGCCTTCGGTACACATTCGACTTCTTGGTTTAAGTAACAATGTCTTAAAAATGTTTCCTTCGGTATTTATTCTTCATTTTTGACTCAGTTTTCCCCTACAACATTGAAGTTAGTGGCAAAATTTACGTTCCCACCTACCTCTCTGCCTACATAAATATCTACCTAATTAACATTTAGACGCCTAACGTCAACTATAGTTAACGTACCGCACCGCTAACCTCCAAAGTTGCATTTTAGATATTTATTCAACAAATATAGGTACCGAATATTTTAAACATGATATATACTCTCCTTTTTTTTCTCTTCAAAATGCAGTTTGTTTCATAATTCTAACATACTTGGTTCCTGTATTATTCACATTTAATATACAGGTATGCTAAAATTAAAAAAATAATTCCGGCGCCAAAAGGTTAACTACATATATATACCTACCATACTACATTCTGTGATAACGCGGAAGAGCACACTGTGTGTTACTGTGATATTGCCTGGCTTTGTAGCTATGTACGCAATTTCACAAGGCGGTTTTCCTGAAACGATAAGGCCATGGTGGAAGTAAAACAATTGTACACACCTTTGTGAGAAATGCAATTAGCAGCTGACACTGGAACCAACATCTCTTCTCTGTAACGAGAAACAAGTTAGAATGTGCACCGGAACACATCTTGGGAATATATGTATTAGATCCAAACTGATCTGTAAGTTTGTAGTATAGGACGAACTTTTAATGACAGAGGAGCAGAGCTTTTCGTAATGAGGTTTAACGTGTAGCGGCTAGGGAAATCACTGTCTGTAGTACGCCTACGCAATTAGAACACAGTAGGGCACATGCAAGTTTTGAGTGCCGTGTGACATCCTTCTTTTTTTTTTATTTCAAACTCTATTCAAGCATAAGAAATAATAAACTGGTGCCTTATTTCATTCCCTTCCCCTTTACGGCTGTATTTTACGTCAGTTTACAATCAAAATTTTGTTAAGTTTATATGGTCTGAACGTAAGGCATGGCAAGATTGCAGTGTGCATCCTTGTTCTGGATTTCGACACAATAGAACAACCCTTTTTTACTGGCATTTCGTGCGTGCTTGTAATATAATGTTGTAACAGTCTCTTTGTAGTTTCAATAGATACACAGCGGAACATGTGGCTGTCAAAACTTGAATTATTTCCTGTCACTGATTTTTTTTTTCAAACACACTGCATGCTGTAAGTATTACTACTGCTGCAAATAACCCAGTTTATCTTCGCTTCAGCAATGGAGGAAGAAAATTGAAGGGAAAATATATTTTTATCTGCTGCAATCTCTCTTTCTGAACGCTAACTGAATATTAACTTCCATTATTGTGTAGTAAATAACACATTTGGTATGTAAATGTGATCTCACAGTGTTGATAATTCTACTGGTACTTACTTTGAACTTTGATTACTTATGTTTTATGTCATATATGAATAAGACACATTAATCCGCAGTTGGCTAAAATCCTGAAAGGACAATTTATCGAACGCTTTATTGAATTTTGACATCAATTTGTTCTACAAGCTATAATACATTAACCTTTTGGCGCCGGAATTATTTTTTTAAATTTAGTACCTCCTGTATATAAAATGTGAATAATACAGGTACCAAATACTTTAAAATTATGAAACAAACTGCATTTTGAAGAGAAAAAAAAAACGGAGAGTATATACCATGTTTAAAATATTCAGTACCTATATTTGTTGAATAAATATATAAAATGCAACTTTAGAGGTTAG
>Ga0131853_10013447_pt1 | contig 15007 bp, 8 predicted proteins | sample TergutLab28metaG_FD_92764 | JGI IMG/M metagenome (GOLD analysis project Ga0131853, IMG submission 92764) | Labiotermes labralis P1 segment gut microbial communities from Petit-Saut dam, French Guiana - Lab288 P1 (version 2) (version 2) | ecosystem: Host-associated > Arthropoda: Insects >... | reverse complement strand
ATCCTGGGATGCAGTAATCAACAGGATTAGGCTCGGTGGTCTTATTTGTAGTTTAAAAAGTTTCTTACAATTGAACATGTGCCAAGAATTACAGATTTTTGCAGCTGTTTATATGTATTGGGGTGCAGGTTAAGTGTTGTTAGACTGTGTGATAGTGACTTTGGAATTACTCCGTAGATGATATTACTGTCGGGATCACTTGTGCTGCCTTTTGCTTCCACATACTACATATTTCATTCGCCAGTTATTATTATTATTATTATTATTATTATTATTATTGGCTTTAATAGGTTAATAAGGAAGTTATGTGTTATGCATACCGTGCGTGTTCCTACCATTATGTCTCATCCAACATATGGACTCTGTGATACGCCATTAGTAACATATGTCTATATATATATGTATATGTATATAATGTATGACTCACCGAGGACGGCACCTGGGTGCCGAAACATGTAGGAGTTGGATATATATCATGAATGATGTACCACAGAGTGCAAATGTTGGGTGATATATTAAATATACAGATGGGTACAATAAAATGTAACAGGCCGCTAATTACATGCACTGTTTTTATAGTGTAAAAATGTTGCTCATAATGTGCAGTGTAAGAAGCGTAAAATGTGTCATTTTGAAAAATGTACGTATACAGGCTTTTATTTTTTGTTTCTGTTTTATTAATTAGTAGTCGTGCCAAACCAGTGGTTTAACAGTTAACCATTTAAAGTATTTGACGTTCAGGTGACCGTGCATCGTGGTAAATTCTTATAATAAAACGAACTAGATGCACTAATTTGTCAAATTTATTTTTGGAATAAAACTCCACGTGCTTCGGACAGTTCCTCTGTCCATCATCAGGAGTTTTTCACTGTACATACAGCAATGGTATATGGCGTACAGGTTTGCTGACAGCTTGCGACGCAGAGGAACTGTGCGAAACATGTAGAGTCTTATTCCATAAATAAATTCGAGGAATTGGTGCATCTGGTTGGTTTCATTTTAAGCGTTTAAAGTACAGTGGTTACTGTATGTACCACCAGGTTTACAGTTAGGAAGACTATTTTGTGCGCATATGTACATGTTTCTTATATTTTTTACAGTGAACAGCAATTTTATCTTTAAACACCATTGATTTTGTAATGGAGGCAGTGTCTGTACTGTGAAGTAGGGAATTAATTTTTGATTGTTGTTTGCATGAAAGTTGGCCCGTACAGCGTTAGTGGGTTGAGATACCGGTACCACGAAGGAAGGAAGGTAGAGGCCAGTTGAAATGTGATGGCACACGCGCAGAAACCAGATCTCGTCTTTCGGCGAAACCGACGAGTCCATTTAAATAGGCAGGAGCGTCAGTTCAGCCAACTAGTGGCAAGTGTGGGCATCGGCGGTAGTAATGCTGGATACACCATGTTCCGAGGTAGTGTGAAGAGTACTGGCTGCCCACTCCATTCACCAGTTTCCCCTTCACTGCCCCTCCCGTGCGTCACCGTGTGCCATCACATTTCAGCTGGAGTCTAAAACAATCCCCGCACAGGCCTTGAGGGTTTCAGGAGGTTCAGGCTTCCAGATTTGAAGACAGTCGGCACGTTAAGGCGGTAAGGTTGTTAGCCCTACGCACCGGCCGCCTGTACCCCCCAGGAAATATTCCTGGTACTCATTTCTTGTAGCAGGCTGAGTCCATCCCAGGGCCATAGTGCGGCCGGAAGGTCTATATGAGTAAAAAATTCCAGTGAATCCATAGGGAATCGGACCCACGAATCGGTGCCGTGTTTGGAATCAGAATTGTTTTTTGTTTACGTTTTCGGCCGCTTAAAGCACCGTGGTAAATACCGATGCTGTACCGTTTATAAACTCTGTATTTTTCCCCACACAGTGTGCTTGCGTGTTTCGTATGACTCAGAGGGTAAACAGGCACTTTCTGAGTAGCATTGGATAGTTGTAACAAACTTTTTCTGAGTCACGCCGTTCTGCATACAGTTCATGCAAAATGAAAACAAAATGCATCATTCAAACACAGTTCTATTTCAAACAGAATATCACCTTTATATAGCTGCATGTTTCGACTCACACTGAATCGTCATCAGACTTTTCATAAAAGAAAAACCTTTAAATCACAGCAGATCTTTAATCTCTTTGCGCTGTACTTAGTGAGATTCACTAAGTATCTTTTTGAAAATATTAGAGCTTTGACATTTTTATCGTTGCACCGTGCATTTTGATATCTACGTAGTTCACTCACCAACAAAGGCACTACTTATTAACTTGGTTAAAAGTTCTAAATTTGCATTAAAATGCACGGTAATATCGCTCCTACATGTTTCGGTCTTTAATGACCATCACCAGGAAGGCTTTATCTGTGCCTAACTAAAGTTGTATTTATGTTAAAACACTCGGTAAAATTACGTCCTTATATAAATTAAGTGATGTGGCAGTGTGCCGCTTTACGACATGCTGCCACATCTCCTAATTTGTATAACGACGTAATTTTGCCCAGTGTTTTAACATAAATATAACTTTAGTTAGGCACAGATAAAGCTCCCTGGTGATGGTCACTGAAGACCGAAACGTGTAGGAGCGATATTATTGTGTATTTTAATGTAAATTTAAAACTTTTAACCAAGTTAATAAATAGTGCCTTTGTTGGTGAGTGAACTACGGAGCTTCGACGTTATTCTGTAGCACATGTGAGTTTGTTTTCATTTTGCATTAGCAAGTTGGTTATGTAATGACCAGCGTTCAGTGTGAGGTAGGAACTAAGATTTTATATATTTATTAAATGACATTCGTGCTTCAGAGGTTGGTAAATTGAAACGAGTTACTGATATTTTTATTTTTGACAAATCAACTAACGGTATCAGAGAGAAAAGGCTGTGTCAGTGGTGCGTAATAGAAATGCAGTAAATGTAAATGTCAAGGTGAAGGTGGCAGGTGTAGTTGTCCCTGTGCTCGCTGTGGAGGCATAGAGAGGAGTAGAGGTCTAGATCCACTCATTCTTAACCTCGACACTAGGTGGAGGTGAGTGGTCAGCCGTTCGTCCCGGCCACTTCTTGCCCGGGAGAAGAACTGTGTTTATTACTGCAGCGAAGTCCAGTCAGGCCAAGCAGTAGAGTCCATTGTCACCTGACTAACGTACAAAAATGTGACCATAAACGTACGAAGCATATACTGCTTTAATTAGCTTGCCGGAAGTCGTAGTGTTTTTTTTTAGTTCTTGATTTACCAATGCCGTTATTTGCACATATAATTGTATAAACATTATTCAGTTCCACTTGTGCCATAGTGTAAATATTTATTCAAATTGGTTACAGTAACAGTTTTGTAATTTATGCTTGTACACACTGAATGTACTCTCTGTGCAGTACATCTCTTTTAAAAAAGTCCAGTTTCGCAGGTCGGGCTGCAGCAGAGGTACGGAGTTTATGACACAAACGGGACTCTCCTGGGATTGATATTAAATATTTTATGTACGTTTCGTATGAAGTGTAATAAAGCAGTAAACATTCACGCCAGAAGTACGTAGTTGAGAAAATATCACGTGACCTCCTCTTTTTCATGTTCTCTTTCTTGCTGTCCTCTTCCTCCTGCTTCGTCTTCTTGTTCTTGTTATCATTTCTACTTCATCCTTATTGTATATAGCGCCTTGGCCTGTTTTCAGACCAAGGCCTCCCCATTACCGTTGTCTGTAGACCAGTTCTTACGATGTGAGGATGTCAGCCTCACGCCCCACGCCCCTTGACTCTCTCAACACAGAATTAAGTACATTTTACATTAATGGTCGGAACGTTTTTACAAGCTGTTGGGGTTAGAGAATAAATTGCCACAGAAACGTGTGGAGCAGATCAGTTTTTTGTGCCTTTCCTTAATAGACAGCTCTGTTTTCAGTAGCTTGCCAGACGTCTTAAGTTGACTCTGCAAATAAATTCGGGAGGTTTTGGTTTCAAGTCACGATCTGGAGACCGCCCGTCTTGGTGTGTAGTGGTTTTATCCAGTCCCTCCAGAACGGGATAGTGTCTCGTGATAGGCCATGGATGTTTACCTCCACGCCCTTCCAGTTTATTATTCACTAATCCGGGGATGTACACATAACGGGCACCAGGTAACCTGCGCGACTAAATTTTGTGCTGTGACACTTAATATTTGGGGGCCCTCAGAATGGAACTTGGTGCGGGTCAGCATTCTGGCGCCAAGAATTTTCAGGTGGCCGTTAGGTTTTTGGGAAAACTGGACCCCTACAGTGAAGAATGTATTATTCCGTGCTGTGTTGTTCGAACGCTTGGAAGTTTCTTTGAATCGACCGTAAATAAATTGAAATTCCTTTGGAAAACCGAACCAAATATCATGTAATGAAAGGATGTTGATCACAGCACCGACAGGTAGCGAAGCCTTACAGCGTAGTGTGCCAGCAAGTTGGCCCCTGAGATTTAATTTTGTAAGATTATGTGAAATAAGAAGAATGAGATGGGCGGGGCTTGTGGAACGTATGGGAGACGGGAGAGGTGAATGCAGGGTTTTGGTGGGCAGACCTAGGGGAAAGAGACCATTTGAAAGACTTAGGCGTAATGGGAGGATAATATTGAAATGGATTTTTCAAGATGGGGGATGAGTAAGCATGGAATGAATTGCTCTGGCTGAGGATAGGAACAAATGGTCTGTGCTTGTGAACGCGGTAATGAACTTTCGGGTTCCATAAAATGAGGGGAATTTCTTGACTAGCTGAGGGCCTGTTAGCTTGTCAGGAAGGACTCTGCTGTATGGAGTTGGTTGGTGATTCGTATGAAAGAATAAAAACACATTTTATGTTAAGTAACTTGTTTCTTTTACTCAAAAAATCCTGCCATTTGTGAGATAATGTGGAAAAATATTTTACAGCCGGACAGACCACAGACGAGATTGAGGCGCATGCGCATTGTATGCTGGATAACTAAGGTCACAGACACACTTTCATAATATGTAACATTTATTGCTTTTCCATTGCAACAGTGGTAACGCGAACGCGATTCGCTGTTACGTTACACGTACGTTGCCTGTCTTGTCCATGTTGCGTGGACATACTAGTCTTCGAGTTGTCACTAGGAACCTCCGAGTCCTTTCTTCGTTTCATTTCAGCCCACAACATAAAATTGTCCTCCGCGAGGTGTCCCACTGCTGGAAATTCAGTTTGTACAGATTCGGAGTTCTTTAGAAGACAGAGTATCACACTAAGTCATATGTGATGTTAGTTTCAGTTTTATATAATAAGGTGTCTGGTGAAATCCTTGGTAACCGTTTGTTTGTTCCCTTCCTGTTTGTTTCACAATTGCCCTTTGTTTTTTGTGTGTATATTTTGCGCTGTTTTTCTTATTGGTCAACCGGCTGTTGTCTCAGCACGTTATTAAACAAGGACTAAACCGAAGACCGGAATAATAATAATTATTATAATTATTATTACTTTTATTATTGGGGTTTGTAGCCTATAACCGATAACACTGCCCGTCGGTACTGCGAACACTGCAGGTTAACTGGACTGTACCAGGTCTCGAACCCACTTGTTGTGGGCGGGAACAAACTGGTGGACCAGATAACAGGATCCGATAGTGGAAACTGGAAACTCGAGTTGTTTTTGTTCATCACGCAGCATCCGCGATGAGACATCAGATAAAGCCTGTGTGTGTGCTTTATATCATCCTTTCCTCTTAATATATTTAACACTGGCCCTTCAAATTTTTAAATTAAGAACGCAGGTCATAAGGCGGGTTTCCACCTGCAGCTGGCAGTCTTCATTTAGTTAACCTTTGAAGAACAATAATTACTATATTGTACCACTGGCATTAACATTAAATGCAACTCTGCTTTGGAGATTTGAGTTTTCTCACGGTCATGTGACGCCACTGCCCTGGCCCGGTCTGTCTCTACCTGTACGTTGGGCTCCTGTTTTTTCCTCATTGAGGTTTCATCTGTTGTGATCACTGACGAAGCACGATCGTAAGAAAAGTTGGTACGTCTACCAGATTGCATCCCAAAAAACGGCTGTCCACAGTTCTGCAGGTTGGTGCCACACCGATTCTCGTAGTACATAGGGATTATTTCCCTGGCTGGTTGGTCTTTACAGTGGAGATATAATGTGTTTAGTGCGAGGTACGAACTCATTGCTGTAAAGCAGTTCAGATGAATTTTGTATTTAAAGGGCCGTGGCGTGACCCAGGCGGTCAGTCGCCGGCCTGTCACCGCCGAGAGCCGGTGTCGAACTCGGGTCAGTCCATGTGAGATTTGTGGTGAACAGAGTGGGAGTGGAACACTTTTTTTCTCTTGGTACTTGGTCCCCCCCCCCCTCCGTCGTCATTTCGCCAGTGCTACATACTGGTTGTTCATGCTACAGTTAGCATAAGGACAAGGTGGCGAAACTGGGAACCTTCCGAACAAATAGGTCCTACTTCGGATATCGAAGAGCATTGGACGTACTTTGTTGCGCTGTAAAGGTTTAAGCATCCGGACACACGTTTGATTCCGTCAACATGCTCGTTTGATCTGTGGTCAGGGATCTTGCACCGCATCCTCGCCCGAGGCAGTGTAGTGTATGTCTTCCTGTAGATGAGAGATGGCTTACCTTTTTCTTGCCCGGTGTCGGATTTACGCCGGGGGTTACTAACCGATATGAAGTAGTGGCAGATACCATTGCTCCGGTACAACGTGGTAAAGTGGATTAAATGTCTGTTGTTGCGCGTGGTTAGACGAGTGGTGTGCATTCTGTGGCCCTAGACACCTCCCTCAGCGGTCCGTGAAGCCTTCAGTAGAACGTAGTACTGATATACAGAATGACCTAGTGTGCTATCAGAACATTTTGTGACAGTTTGCCAAATCGCTTGTCTGAGGGGCTCGAGGATAAATAGGGTGCGCACCTTGGAGTTAATTCTCAAGTTCTTATCATTTGGGGGCCATTGTGATATGGAGAGAGACACGGAGCCATTGGTGACATAAGGTTTGAAGTCCTAAGGGCGTTGAATATGGAGATTGCTTTATGCAGGGATGTGTCGGCGGGCAACTTCCTAGATTTTTCTAGAGGCCGGTGGGCTTAGGAGGGGCAGCAGACCCTGAAAGTGAGCCAGGTCACAGGCAAGTTGTCTTGGGTGGTAACGGTTCTGATGTGTATTCCAGTGGTGCCCGATTCGAAACTCTACCTGCATCCCGACCATCGGGATATTTTCGTGGTTTTACTCAGTTCCTGTAGGCAAATTTCGGAACAGTATCTTAAATTATGTAACTGTGCTCGTTCGACATTATTTGTGATTAATTATTCACGGCCATCCAATTATGCGATCCTGTATTGCCAGAGTTCTTGAATGCGTCGTCAGTAACCAAATTCCAGGTTTCCTGATGGTACGAGCAAGACCTGTATCCGGTGTATGAGATACAGTATCACAGGCGGTGCTTCGCAACCTTACTTCCACGGGGAAGCCCCTAATATATTTTTGTTCATATACTGACGAACCTGGACCTGTGAAAAGGAGAACAAAGATGCGTATTGTAGCGCTCGGAGATTACTCCAGTATTGCCTATTGCCAGAGAAAAACGACCGCTTTACAGTCATGCGCCGCATAACGACGTATCGGTCAACGACGGACCCCATATACGACAGTGATCCCATAATATTATAATATATTATAACATTATATTATAATATTTTAGTATTATAATACCATTATGTTACAGTTGCCTACAGTATTCAGTGCAGTAACATGCTGTACAGGTTTGTAGCCTAGGAGCAATAGGCTATACCATACAGCCTTGGTGTGTATTAGGCTATACTATGTAGGTTTGTGTAAGTACACTCTTTGACGTTCGCACAACGACGAAATCGCCTACCGACGCATTTCTCAGAATGTATCCCCGTTGTTAGCGACGAATGGCTGTATTTCGAGGGGTGTTTGGAATATTTCGCGGTACTTGAGTACATATGTGGACCGGGTAGCTCAGTCTTTATACCGACTGACTACTGGCTGGACGGTCCGGGATCGAATCCCGGTGGGGACGAGATTTTCCGCCAGTCCAGACCGGCCCTGGGGCCCACCCAGCCTCCTGTACAATGGGTACCGGGGATAAAGTGCAGCCGGGGCGTGCTACTGACCACTCACCCCCTTCTAGTGCCGCGGTAATGGAAGAGTAGAGCTATACCTCTACCCACCCTCTGGGCCACAGCGGGCCTGTAACGGGATCACTTTACCTTTTTTTTTACTTGAATACTTATATTAATATATTTATTCCGAGATTTGTCGCGGAACCATTACCGATGTTGGGCGGAACCAGTGGTGGACTGACGCTAACCAAGCGCGATAGGAGGGCGAAGGCACTGAAGGCCATGAAATGCCGCTTGTGAGGACGATGGGTAGAGGAACTCGTTGTGGGTCGCGGGCCACGTGCTGTGTACTGACCGGTCTCTGTGGCCGCACCTCGCGCTATCGGCACGCTGCATCAGGAAGACGATATACAGACCGCTCGAAACAGTTTTCTTATTCAGACGCTCAGTTCGCCTCCTGTTGTTTTATCAAGATTTGCGTATTCTCACGTTTCCCTTACCTCAAATTAATTCCCAGCGTGTAGAGAGATCGGAAAGTTTTATACTATTAATCACAGCCTAGCTGTAACACCTCCACTGCCTAATCTTCGTGTTGATGGATTTGTACTGTCACGCACAAACTGTGCTGTGGATTGTTTGGTTTTGTGAAAGCGTTTGTGGGAATGGTCGGGGGGACAGAATTTGTGACGCGAAACATGCAGATTACTGTGTTATGACACGTGGCCTCGTGGTGCTTGGTATACAGGTGACAATGTTGCGGGAAACCTGCCGTATTCGTATATTAGGAGAGATGGAGACAAGCGGTTTGCTGGAAACTTCGGTGCATATCGACTAAAATACACGGCGTCATTCCCCAGAAGGCTGGGAAACTCCGTTGTTATCGCCAAGAGAACCTCAAATTTCACACGGGAAGATGAATTTTGTCAGAAATATGAAGGGGTACGAGTGTTGATACTGATGTGCTCTTGTGAGTGAAGAAATTGCTGATTAAGTGCTGTAGTTTGGAGCTCCATATTGTGGCTGCAAGTTTCATTTTGATGTTGGTTGGGTTTTGGTTGAACTGTGAATAATTTGACAAGCGAACAGTGCCTCCGTGTGGAGGTGTTATGATGTTGCTAGCCTCTTTGGCGTCCTGAGGTTCAGCAGCGTGTTAAAACAAGGGTAGTGTGATATTTTGATCATGGTGATGATGATGGTGATAGTAATAATAATAATAATGAATGAAATATGTGCTATGTGGAAGCAAAAAGTAGCACAAGTGATTCCGATAGTAATATAGTTTACGAGAGTTATTTCAAAGTCACTATCACAAAATCTAACAACACTTAACTTGCACCTCAATACATATATACAACTGCAAAAATCTGTAATTCTTGGCACATGTTCAATTGTAAGAAACTTTTTAAACTACAAATAAGACCACCGAGCCTAATCCTGTTTATTACTACATCCTAGGATATGTGAATATTTCCCAGCCAAAGCTGAGAAGTGAGAAATTGGATGATGATGATGATGATAATAATAATAATAATAATAATTCAGTTCTTCGGTTTATATCTTGTGTATGAAGGCGCTGAATCAACATTCAGATAGTCAATAACCGGAACAGCGCAAACATACAAACGCAGATAACAGAATACAAATACGACTCGAATACTGGGGATAGATCAGTAACTGAAAGTGCATTAAATTAAGACAAAATTTGTTTCATAGAAGTACTGGGTTGCCTAAAAATGTCGACATCTCTGCTGTCCAAATTAGCGGCTTAAACGCACCGATCATAACCGCAATTTCTACTAGTGACGGAGAACGTGTAGCAGTTCCTAAAACTAGTAAGAACCCGGACTACTGTCATATCTGGCGGGTATAATGATTGTGGTGGTGGTGATTATTATTATTATTATTATTAAATTCAATTTATTAACGTGCAGGTTTAACAGCACAAGTGCCTGTTATAAAGCCAGTACAAAAACACAAATAAATGCTTATAATAATGCTCCAACAAAGGATGTTAGCTCAAGCGATCAGGCTTTGCCGTCGGTACAGCTAACCTGTGTGCCGTCAACTTCCGCTTGTGTTTCGACTTTAAGTGCTCTTCCATTACGAAGACCAGCTAGTTAATTTTGTGTAGCGAAATAATCGCTGTTCGTTACGAGAACCGTATGAAACAGGTACGTACGTACGTACGTACACATATACACAATATACGACCATAGATACATACATACACACATGCACTGTGTGGGTAACGGACTGTTTCACAGACCTTGTAGTGTGTAGAATATAATAACCACTTGACCCTTTGCGTTAAGGGGTTAAAGAGAGTCCAATATTAATCTTCGATCTACATCGTGAGCCTTCTAAATAGTGTCCTTTCAGGATGCTGTATAATGTTCAGTTATATTTCTTGTTCCCCCCACCCCCCCCCACCCCCAGTGCGATACGCAGCCAGTGTAACATGCTGCATGTAATTGCCACGTAAAATAATGTTTAAAGAAGCGTAGTTCAGGAATAATCTCATTAAGTGATGCACCTCAGTTCTGAACCATCTATATTCCTCTCTACCACGTAAACTCGGAAGATTGTTTTCGATTCCTACCCTATGCCTACGATGGAACAGGCGCTAGAGCAGTTTGGCGGTGCTGTGATTTTCTCGGTACTTGACTTGATCTCTGCATATTACCAGATTCCTCTTTCAGCCAAGAGTAGACGTATCACTGCTTTCTGCACCTCGTTTGGGCTTTTTGAATTCGACAAGTTACCGATGGGCGTCAGTGTGGGATGCCAAAGGTTAAGTAGAGTAGTGGATGAAATTTTTGCAGATCTAAAGGGGCGATATGTGTTCAATTTCTTAGATGATTTGGTTGTCTATTCTTCGTCAGCCGAAGAGCACGAGGGCTACCTGCCTATTTAATTTGAATTATCTGAGAATATGAATTTAAATTTCGTAACCTTGAAGTGGTTACAGTATAGGGGCAGACGGAATGTCGTAGTGGTGGAATTCTGGGGTTGCGGTTTCAGCTCTGCCCTGTTGTCGGATATCATGAGAGGGTTTCGATGTTTTCTTCAGCCCCTCTAGACAAATTCTGGGGTAGTGTCCACTGCAGATGAGGCAGCTACCGTCCTCACCTTCCACACCCTTGCCAATTCATTATTTGCTGATCATTTCTTCGTTCCACACTGCTTAGTCCGAACTGTTGAAAGAGTCTTTAGGTAATTCAGTGCTGCTGCTGCTGCTGATGATGATTATGGTTGTTATAATATGTTAAAACAAAATTGATAACAATAATAGGGGCGACTGGAACCATTTCAAAATAATTAAGAAAATACCTGAGCAATATTCGTGAAAATCACGAAATCAAGTAACTGCCAGACAGCAGCCATATTGTGCACTACACAATATGGCTGCTGAATGTGCTGATGTTAAAGTGCAAAACATTTAGTATGGGAAATGACATTATCATGTGCCACGAATTGTAGCTGCAGAGCTGTGTACTCTTGAAGCATTGTTTGTTTCAGGCATGTAATTGTAAATACCCTGCATAAAAGTGACAATGAAAATTAATAACAATCTAATTTATCAATGCGTCATAAGGTATTCGCAGTCAAAGTACGACCGTTTAGAAATATACTTCCTTGTTCATAGTGGAAGCTACATGTTGCGGCTGCACGCCATTTTCGCCCCCCCCCCCCCCTTGTAGTCAGCAAGTCATTCCATACACATGGAATTTGGAAGCCTGTTTGAATATTGTGCTTATGTTACATCAGTGTTAAGAATACAACAGATTGGGTGAGGTGCATTATATATAAAAATTGTTGTTTGCTCTTTTATTATTGTATTTCAATTTATTTCTATCATTTTTTATTTTATTGCTTTATTTTAATCACAGTTTGAACGGCGTTTCACCATATGACACGGCTGGTTGCTCTCTGTCGCCACGCACGCGTTAGATTATATATAATTTTAATAGCTTCGTGATAGCAATACGACAGACATGTGGTTAAAGTCGGCCGTATTATGCCTCTTATTTATGTATTTTTCGGAATATCATTGAACATGACAGTAATTAGATACGATCAAGAGCAGTGTATCAACATGAGGCCCTCCAACGACCGCACGTAACCGCAAGGCTGCACCTCTCGCTTTCCTCTCACGAAGGTCATAAAAATAAATGTGACATAATTTTATACAGACAGTTTATTGAGCGTGTTACAGTTTTAGCACTGATGTAATACATTCATGTATTTAAATACGCCTCCATGTTTCGTGTGTATGGACTACAAGTGGGTTCCGATGAAGGCGTGCGCCCAAAACACGTACCCCCTAATAGTGAGGTAAATATCAGTCATGAAACCACAACTTTGGTATTATGGATTTATGATGGTATTTAATAGCAAAACAATACGTGTTCCGGCCAATAGCGGCCATCATCAGGTTATTACAATTTTGCTCAAAGAGTATCATATATATATCTATGTTGCGCCGAGATCTCATCATCGTTACGCGTTAAAATCAACTTATTTAGTGGGAAGTCTAATGGTCAATAATTGGTAGTTTGTACATTTATGGGTAGGTATTGGGGGGGGGGGTTGTATGGGGGCCCCCATACAACCCCCCCCCATGAGGAGATCTCAGCATCACCTCGCAACATAGGCATATATATGATACTCTTTGAGCAAAATTGTAATAACCTGAAGATGGCCGATATTGGCCGAAACATGTAGTTATTTTTTGCTATTAAATACCATCATAAATCCATAATACCATACTTGTGGTTTTGACTGATATTTACCTCACTCTTAGTCTTTTCTACACACAACGGGGATGACACACTTCAGAATTACGTACCCCCTGTATGAATATGTAGATGTGTTTTTGAGTGGCTGCATTTTGGCCGTGAATGCTAGATATTTATGACATAATAGTGCTAATAATCCGGCGGTGTGCTGTGACTGAAAAACTGATTTCGTTGATGTGGTGTTCGTAAAACTTTATGACAAAAAATTTATGTGGTACTTTATAAATGTGGCCCTGTGGGGGCGAGATTTTCCGCGCACCCGTCCTGTCCGGCCGTGGGGCCACCTAGCCTCCTATACAGTGAGTACCGGGTCTTTACCGGGGGTAAAGCGGCCGGGGCGTGGCTTTGACCACCCATCCCAATCTTGCGCCAGGGTTAATGAAAGAGTTGAATTTTACTTCTGCTCCTCCTCTGGGCCTTTGTTGCCTGTTCAAGGGTGAACTTTAAATATGATTTCGAGTATTGAAAAGTGCCTATTGCTCATGCGGGGGCCGAGATAGCTCAGTTGATATAGTGACTGGGCTACGGACTCGTCGATGCAGGTTCGATTCGGGCAGGCGCAAGAGTTCTTTTTCTTTTTCGCCGATACCTCCAGAGCAACCCTGGGGCCCACCCATCATCCTTTGGAATGGGTACCGGAGATTCATTCCCTGCATGTGATGATGATAGGAATGAATGGAGCCGTGCCTCTGCTTCCTCTGTATGCGTTCATGACGAGCCCAGGGACAACAACCGTACCTTAATATTGCTCATGCGGTCAAAACGAAGGCCTGCCCTGTGTCATTTATCAAAGAGTTTCTTATCGCTGGGCCTGGCCTTCAGGTTCTCGCAGGGAAATGCTCGAAGTGACCGTGGGTAAAATGGAACCTTACGTATCTCATCTCAAGTGTCGTAACCTTGCGATTCGATTTTCAAGTATTAGTGTGGGTGTGGACACTAGAAGAAGTGGCATTGTGTGTGTTGTGTACGTTAGGTACATGATACTGGCTGATAAATATGTACGGTACGGTTACCGCTGACTTTGTACCGAATGTTTGCTGTTGTATTATATATATATATATATATATGGCACACAGATTGGCTGTCTTATAAGTAAAACCTGTTAGGTAGAGGATAGGCAACAGTAGGCTGTAATCTGTCCTGATATATGTACCTGCATTTTGTATAACTTGTTATTTAGACCAACACATGCACATTATATTAAAATTTATGTATGTATCGTATAGTACAGTATTCCTGTGTGTTTCAATGTATTTACATCATCTGCTGGGAGTCTCTTCTTATATACGTTAAAGTTACAAATCAATAAAATTAATAATCCCATTAATTTTATTGAGTTTGTAACATTATTGATTTTATTTCTTTATTGACTGTATAACTTTAGCTTAAGTTACATAATCAATAAAATTAGTAATCTCATTAACTGTATTGATTTTGTAACTTTATTGATTGTGTAACTTTAGCGTGCTACATAATCAATAAAATTAGTAGACCCATTAATTTTATTGATTTTATAACGTTGTTGATTTTGTATCTTTATTGATTGTATAACTTTAGCCTAAGTTACATAATAAAATTAGCAATCGTTAATTTTATTGATTTTGTAACTTTATTGATTTTGTATCTTTATTGATTGTATAACTTTAGCTTAAGTTACACAATCAATAAATTAGTAAATCCCATTAATTTTATTGATTTTGTATATTTATTTATTTATAACTTTAACGTAAGTTACATATTAAAATTAGTAATCCCATTAATTTGATTGAGTTTGTAACTTGTAACTTTTCTTTATTGATTGTGTAACTTAAGCGTTTTTAAGGAAGGACACCCTGAAGATTATGTAAGTACATCGAAACTTGTCGGAATACTGTACTATACGATACAGGCATTATTGTTAATATATTGTGCATTTGTTGGTCTAAGTGACAAAGTTGGCAATGATGTTCGTTCTTTACTGTGCCAAACATATTTTGTACAGCTTTGTATCAGTGAACAGAACACACGTTAAGAGCACTCTGTACATCCAGTTCTGGGTACAGCAACAATGCACTGGAAACGAGTTTTAAAAACATGTTTTGAATATTGTTAGTGACAAAGAATTTCCACGACAGATCTTACATGGTTTCAGGGCTATTATTATTATTATTATTATTATTAT
>Ga0131853_10013445_pt1 | contig 15008 bp, 8 predicted proteins | sample TergutLab28metaG_FD_92764 | JGI IMG/M metagenome (GOLD analysis project Ga0131853, IMG submission 92764) | Labiotermes labralis P1 segment gut microbial communities from Petit-Saut dam, French Guiana - Lab288 P1 (version 2) (version 2) | ecosystem: Host-associated > Arthropoda: Insects >... | reverse complement strand
GGAGACCTAGGCGTAGATGGGTGGATAATATTAGGATGGATCTCCAGGAGGTGGGATGTGGATATATGGACTGGATTGGGCTGGCCCAGGATAGAGACAGGTGGCGGACGCTTGTGAGTGCGGCAATGAACCTTCGGGTTTCGTGAAATGCGGGGAATTTCTTGACTAGCTGCAAACCAGTTAGCTTCTCAAGAAGTACTCTACACCATGGAGTAAGTAAGTAAGTATGTAAGTAAATATGTAGGAAATTATTTGTTTCGCTGCGGTTCAAGATAAAAGCCCTTTCTTTTCTATCTAAATGTTTTTTTCTAAATCATCTCCCTTGTTTTTCAAGGAAACTTTATTCGCTAACTGACATCGTAAGTTAGTATTTAAGGTAGTGGTATTGTATTACAAGCCTGACAAAATACACTTTTGATACAGTATAACCAGAGGATTACAACACTGCTTGTGGATTTAGGTGATTACCAATAAGATAGAACGCTGATGGGGAAGAACCGTTAGGCCTAATAATTACCGCATTGTATACGTAATTATCCTTAATAAACCATAGCTGTTCTTTCACGGTCCCCATAACTGCTAATTATCTCCCTATATTACAGCAACTTTCGCTTTAAAAACTGTATTTTAGCGGCTTGTACCTATCACGCCGTTAAGTAAAATAAATGGGCTTATTATACATCTAATAAGGAGGAGTTATAACGCCATTAGTTTCTACTTTGCTGCTAAGTAGTACGCAGTACTTCATGTCCAAGACGTACCCCTGCGGTAGCCTATACGTACAAACATCCCCCGTGTTAACGTGCCCAGTCAAATATAATGATGATAGCAACTGCTGCTAATTATTGATGACTTGTTGTGCACCAAGTGGCGTACGAAGTTTGTCACCTGCGGTGACATTTGCATATTGCAACTAAGCGGGTATACAGTAAACACACGTGTCGTTGCTAATGCGTATGACGTAATTTAGTCAATCAGAGGTGAATAGAATACATCTTCATTGATCATTGTAATTATAGGATAGAGTAACGACGCGCCCAAGCTATAAGGAGGTCAAATGTAAACTGAACCCAGACGCACGGCAAGCTTAAGCTTAAGCTTAAGCATAATATAATTGACAGCGTTAGAGTAGACGTTAGAAATGACGTACTTCAGCTCTTCAGACATGCCTGACGCTTGTTGGACAGATTATTGAATAATGTTTCAGGTTCTTGTTTATAAATTGCCGACACAACACACCTGACGAAATGGCCGCTGCATGACACATCGCCAGTACTACTGTCGCGCGTACGGCGACACGGGACTACTTTTGTCACACGGTGCGACGGACGTGCGAAGCACAGTGTAACGTAAATTGTTTTGTCCGAGAGTATGGAGTACCGTGGAGCACAGAGTATTTTCATTGCGGAACCCTGTATAAGGAAGAAATCTTATGGAAAATGTCGTAGGAAATTTAATTTCCCAGTGTCTCAGTTTCTTCGAAATCAAGCGTGTCTGAAAGTTGAAGGCGATCATTTATAACACCTGCTGTAACATGCAGTTAATTTTACCATGCTGATATATATATATTTGTGTGTGTGTGTGGCTGTGTATGTATTGCATGCGGAAATGGAAGGCCGTTAAATTTTCCTTGTCCTTGGTACGGTTTTCAAATGAAAACTCTGTTGTAGAAGAAACGTAGCCCTATCACGGATTTCGAGGTGGTGGTGGTGTTGGTGATGGCAATTATGATAATAATAATAATAATAACAATAGTAAAAGTAAAAGGTAAAGTGATCCCGTTACAGGCCCGGTGTGGCCCATATGTTGGGTAGAGTTATTGCTCTAATCTTTCATGACCGCGGCACTAGAAGGGGGTGAGTGGTCAGCAGCATGCCCCGGCCATACTTTACCCCCGGGAAAGACCCGGTACCCATTTTACAGGAGGCTTGGTGGGCCCCAGGGCCTGTCTGGACGGGCGGAAAATCTCTTCCCCACCGAGATTTTATCCCGAACCTTCCAGCCCGTCGTCAGTCGCTATACCGACTGAGCTACCCGGCCCACAGTAATAACAATAGTAATTTAATAAATGCTTAATACAGACCTTTCTTTGTAAAGGACCAATGCCCAACATAGTAGGCGACAAAAAGAAATTTCAAGGGGAGTTTATAATTAGTTTTCCCGTGTCATATAGATACTTTAAAAATTCGTTAAGTGATTTAGAAATTGAAAATTTGTGAACGAATGGACGAATGGATACCCATTACACATTTACCCTTATAAGATGCAGAAAATTCATAGAACAGTTTTGTGTTCATTATGATTTACGGTGTAGTGACCATTTGAATTCCTGTGTTAATTATATGTACCACCTTCTATAACACAAAAAAATCTGCATTTTGTATGACAGTATATTTCTGGTTTTCTGTAATTCGCACATAAAATAACCATTATTTTCCTAGAGAACCATAAAGGGTTGTTCTTTCTAATGTGTTGTCTGTGTGGCATGAACTGAAAGCTTCTTTTTATGCAATTCAAATAAGTGTGACTTAAAAGTGATCAAGCCTTCCGTCATTATCAGAACCCTGTTGTGAGCATCTTCTCAATTTACCAAGAATTGAGATACGAAGGACGGTAATTAGCTTCCTCACACTCTCACAAGGTACATGAGGTATTCGGACCACATGTTGCCTATTCTGTATTGCAAATACGATCTGGCGTAATTAACGTAGTGAATCTCACATAAATTTAGCTTAATGTAGTTAATACATGCACGGATATACAAAACTAAATATTAGTCCTAAATCGAAATTGGTGTTTGCTAGCATTGAGGATGCACCAAATGTTCCGAGTCTCATTACTGGATAGCCCCATCAAACATTGCTACCACATGACGGCAGTGATTACTGCCTAGGGACTGCGGGGTCGCTCAGTAGGAGGGATTTGCCCTGTTAGCAAGAGGGAAGCCTAATATTGGCATTGCAGTAGTAGGAGCACCTCGACATTTCCAGGGCTTACGACTCCATCAGATATAACCAAGGAGGTTATAATGGAGTGGTTATAGCTTCGCCCTAAGGCTGTAGTTTTTTTCTTTTTTTTAGAAAATTGCTTGGAGCTCTTATAAAGGTTCGGAGCCCAGTTATATATATATATATATATTTTTTTTTATTTTACTGTAAAAGAAACTTCGCTGCTTCCCTTTGTTCTTCACACTCTGGGGATTCAAGTTCAAACACATCACAGCTCTTTTTAATTATCTCTTTCGCTTTCCTGTAGATCAAAACTGGATTAATATTTCAAAATGAATTTGAATAGCCTTAAACACGAGTTTTGTTATGTGTTGTTTTGTTAGGTGTTGTTTTCACTACTTAAGAATATTGAACTCGATGAGATTCGTAGAGATGCGCCCTGTATTTAAAAACAATAAATGACCCCAACAGATTCACTGTACCTAAGAAAAATGATAGTCTCATAGACATGTTTGGGCTATGGATTTTCCCCAGATACAGTATATTTTTCGGTTTTATTTGATAGAGTTTCGTTTACAAAAGCACAGTAATAAGCAACGGTGACATATCCTATATTTTTTTTGTAGAAGAAATGGCACCCTATATGAGCAGTATACATTGCATTTCTCTGGTGCTGTGGGTAACATTTCTCTAATATTACCGCTTTGTACATCTTCGATATTAATCGAATTGTTTTTGTGTTACAATCGAACGAAAACCTGTCTCTGGAAGATGCATACCCACACGGTTCGTTTTCTTTTGTAATAATGGGCTGCATGAGGGTGGGTGTCAAAATTTTTCGTGAGATAATTCTTGGCGAAATGGTTAAAATGCGATTAATAATTGCAAAATTTATATACTTTTGTGAGTGCGATAGTTGATAAAGATTTGTCAGTACATTGGGAGGTTGCCTTACGTTCTGTGTAATGTGAACATGGCGCTGAAGGTACTGAGTCTTTCATAAATTAAAAGACATACGTACATCACAGAACGGGCTGGGTATCTGAGTCGGTATAGCGACTGACTACGGGCTGGACGTTCCGGGATCGAATCTTGGTGGGGACGAGATTTTCCGCCCGTCCAGACCAGCCCTGGGGCCCACGCAGCCTCCTGTAAAATGGGTACCAGGTCTTTCCCGGGGGTAAAGTGCGGCCGGGGCGTGGTGCTGACCACTCACCCCCTTCTAGTGCAGCGGTCATGGAAGATTAGAGCGATAACTCTACCCACCCTCTGGGCCACACCGGGCCTGTAACGGGATCACTTTACTTACTTATGTACATCACAGATACATAAAATTTACTAATGTCAATTTAAAGAGTATGGTGATATTTAAATGTATGCACAAACAAGTAAAAAATTCATATCGAGATCTGATTTAGTGTGAGAAAAGGAGACAAGCACCTAACTGGATTTAACATGAAAACAGGAAAATGTCCCTAAATTTAATATAATGTGAAAATAAACTTAGTTTTAAATTTAGTTTAATGTGGCAGTAAGAAACGTGCATCTACATTTGATTTAACGTGAAAAAAGATTAATGAACCTAAATTCGATTTATTGTGAAAATAAAATCATGCATCTGCCTTTATATTCCAGCTTTTACTCGATTTTCGGTCCCTGATATGAGCACACGGTGGTATTTCTCGTGCGAAATGTTGTGCCAGCCACATATTGTACGACGAACAGTGTTGTGTAGAGCGAGCACTAAAATTGTTTAGTGCCACTAATGGTAGCTGCGTCCCAGAAACATTCTCTCCCTCTCTCATAACCATAGGTGACTTCCAACATCAAAACTGCTCATCTTCCTGTCTCCAACGTATATTCCGTCAGATGATGACGACTTCCGAAAACACTGACGCTTGGAGAACTCAGAATGTGTCTTCTTCAGCTGTCGCGTATTATGTAGTATGGACTTTCCGAATTGAAACTTCATCTTTATAAGAAATTCTTTCCAAGTTTGCTCGATTATGCCTCATATTTGACAGGACCGATTTTTAGGCATGTTCGCATACTCGGCGAAAATCGCCAATAGGCTTCGACGTGTCTGACCGTTCGTCTGTCTGTTCGCATGTCTCAGCTCGTCTCCCACTGGACGGATTTTCGTGAAATATGATATTTTGGGGACTTTTATTGCAGTCTGTTGAGAAACTCGATTTTTCTTTACGATCGGACGAAAATATCGGACAACATGTGGAACACCTGAGTACGTTTGATTGCTGCCGGCCATATTAAGTCTGCACAGAAGCGCTCGTTTCTAATGAAATGGTGTGAGGCTGTTTAATTATAGACAAGGAGGTATAATCACTACACGAACGAGCTACAATGGTACGTTATACGTACAACCCGTATCTTGTTAAATCTTAGCTTGGAGGATGGCTATCCTTACCGAGGTGGTCTGTCGATAAGTCCTCGCAAGCACGGGTTTGTGTGGCAGGCTATCTGTAAATATACCAAGGCTTATTACTATCACATCGCTTAGATACATTTACATTAATTCTACCACCACATGGTTGATAAAAAGCCGAAGATAGTGCGCAGCTTATAGAGCACAGGGTTCGGTAAATTCATATTTCTTTTACTCTTTGGAATACTAGTCGACCCATCACAGGAGACTAGGTTTTAAGACAACACACAACACACAACACATCAAAACACACAACATAACACAACGCAACACATCACAACACACAACGCAACACATCACATCACAACACAACACATCACAACACACAACAAAACACAATACAACACATCACAACACACAACACAACGCAACGCAACGCAACACATCACATCACAACACACAACATAACACAACGCAACACATCACAACACACAACACAACGCAACGCAACACATCACAACGCAACATATCACAACACACAACACAACACATCACATCACAACACACAACACAACGCAACACATCACAACACACAACATAACACAAAACAACTCATGAAACACAATACGCAAAACAACACACATTTTTGTCATTTGCCAGAACAGGTTCTAGATAGGCGTTTGTTTCTCTAGTAGATTGTTAAGTATTTATTTAGATGGCTGTTGATCTGTAGAATTAACCTGTCGATTGACCACGTGACAGCGATTTTTTTATTTCATGCATTAATTTTAATTTTTAGTACAGAATTTTGTTTGAACGGTTGGTTTTGTCTCGCAGGGATATGAACTATTATAGTTTTCTTCTTATAATAAAACCAACGAGATGCACTAATTTCTCAAATTTATTTTTGGAATAGAATTATACATGTTTCGGACAGTTTCTCTGCCCATTATCAGGAGACTAGCACTGTACACACAGCATTTGGTATATAGGATGTCCCAGGAGTTAAGGTCACTACTCCGGGATTTAATTCCAGAGCTGATTCTGAGTCAAAAACGTCATATACACATTGGTCCGATTGGCAACGGTTCAGGAGTTACGAGTTTTTAAAGTACAGTATATAAATTAGAAAGGAAAGAGGAGCATTGTGCATTTATTGAGATGTGTAGTTAAATGTACAGTTACAGATTGGCCGTTCATCCCTCAAACAAGTTGCTCGAAGTGTCCTCCGTCTGTTTGGATAAATTTTCTGACTGCTGTGACCGGAGAACTTGTAGCCCTACGAAGCACTGCAGCTTTGTTGGTGCTTCTTGCAGTGCTGAGAATTCGCTGGAGCAGTTCTTTTCTCGTGCTCATCTGCGAACATGTGTAGCCGGTTGGAATTGTGCCGTTGGATTAATTCTAACACCAATAACATTCGTAATATTTTATTCACCGACGAGGTCCATTTTACCCGCGACGAAGTCAACAATACTAGAAGCTTCCATTTATGGGATCTTGATAATCCTCATGGCACTGTCGAAAGCAATTACCAACATTTCCCGCAACGTCTGATAGGTGATATTTACGCCAACATCTTGCAAGATGAACTGCCAACACTCTTAGAAAATGTTCCTCTACAAACATGACAACAGATGTATTACCAGCATGACGGAGAGTCGCCTCATTTCAGTAATGTCGTAAGGCAGTATCTGAATCACAAATTCCCAAATCGATGGATTGGTCGTGGCGGTGCACAGAACTGACCACCATGGTCACCGGATCTGAACCAATTAGATAACCATGTGTGGGCTTACATGAAAGCTATGGTGTATGCACACAAGGTGAACACGAGAGAAGAACTACTCCACCGAATTCTCAGCTGTGCAAGAGACATCAACAACGCTGCAGCGTTTCATAAGGTAACAAGTTCTGTGGTCATACGAGTCAAAAAATGCACCCAAGCAGACGGAGGACAACACTTCGAACGATTTGCTTGAGTGTTGAACGGGGAATCTGTAACTGTACGTTTAACAACATAGCTCAATAAATGCACAATTCTCCCCTCTCCTTTATAATCTAGTTACTGCACTTTAAAAATACATAACTCCTGAACCTTTGCCAATCGGACCCATCTGTATACGATGTTTTTGACTTAGAATCAGCCCTAGAATTAAATCCCGAAGTAGTGACCTTAACTTCCGGGACACCCTGTATGTCATACAGGTTTTGCTTACTGCTTGCTAGCGGGATCAGGACCCCGCTAGCAAGCAGTCTGCAAAACCTGTGTGACATACACCAATTGCTGTGTGTACAGGCCTAGATTCCTAATGATGGACAGAGGAACTGTCCGAAACATGTTAGAGTTCTATTCCAAAAATAAATTTGAGAAATTAGTGCATCTCGTTGCTTTTATTATAAGAATATATCACAATGCACCGTCCCCTGAATGTCAAATATTTTTAGCTTTATACCGTACTCTTACGACAATACTTTCTCGTAACTATATAGAAATATTCACAATTCACTTTATTCTTTGAATTGACTAATTTACTGTTACAGCTTTCGATTTAAAATATCATTCACAGAAAAATATATTATTGGCCATAGTCCCAGACAGTATATTCTAACTGAATTCAATAAAACCAAGGATTATTTCAATTATCCCAGCTCTGCTTTATTCCTCCAAGGGAATACTCTTAAATTTGAGAGAAATGTGTTGTGGATAAAACACAGCGGGACCCACAACTGTGGTAATTCGCATATGCTGATAGCCTTACATTGGTGCACAGCTGCTGCCATCAACAGCAACCTCTGATTGCACTATAATGCTGGAAGGGAGCAGCTATCAATTAATTGCTTGCAAGCTCACGTTGCATTTGGCAGATCAGCACGTGACAGGTTGACTGGAGAAATCGCAAAATTATACGGTGGACTCTATTGATTATTACTATAACAAGTATGGAGATCATAATGCTTCATTGTTGCCCCGAACATACTACTCTGTCCTCATATCTACCCGGTAAGCTATCGACACGGAAACGCATTTGGATAGCAATAAAGTTTCATTTAGTTAAATTAGCCGTGACGTTGACATGAGTTGCATGTTGTGTGAATAGACTGTGGTGTGTGTGTGTGTGTGTGTGTGTGTGTGCCGCTAGTAGGTTCGCTGTGATGTGCTGTTATACGTACAGGGAGTCTAATCTGTGCTCATTACGTCAAGAACGAATGCACATACATTGTTAATTAGACGGATCAGATATGGCTTATTTTGGGGTGACGAGAAATGCATTGAACCTTGAAAGAAAAGTATTGAATAAAGCTGACCTTTTGAAAAGAAGTATTGGTTAGCAAAGATATTACGATTCCGAGCACTTTCCTGAAACAAACCGCAAAAAGTATCCATCAAGAAAATTCAGAGCTTCCGAAACTTGCGCTTATGGCGAAATAATGGAAATAAGATTGATATATTTATTTTCATAGTAAATGACCACTAAAACTTGTTTCTTTAAAAAAGCAGTTAACGGATTATTTTTTTCCAGTTTTCTACCGTCTATGACAGAGACGTCCTAGACAAGCATAAAACAATCTTAGTAACTGACCAATTTAATGCACAAATTCTTGTTTTATAATAAGTTTATTATATTCCAAGCAGCATGTGCTCATCATCAGGAGGTCAAAATTGTATTACATAGCATTTGGTATCGTCACACTATGCAGGTGGCCGTCCGGTGCACCGGACGGCCATCTACAGAGTGTGACAATACCAGATGCTGTATAATACAATTTTGACCTCCTGATGATGAGCACAATAGCACTCTAAACAAGTAGAAGAATATAATAAACTTATTATAAAAGAACAATTTATGCATTATGTTGGTCAGTTACTAAGTTTATACTGAGATGCACGGTCAGCAAAACATCAAAATATAAAAAACAGTTGACCGGACAAGTGGAATACGGCTGCATGAAAATGCTTCATCGAGTAACTTTCCCCAAAAAGGGACATTCGAGAAGTGTCAGTCAGAACCTGTGATGGAACCGTACTTTTGGAAGGTACTCATTATCTTTCGAGCGCCTTGCAAGACTGCAATCTGGATTTTGGGGTATGCGTAGAAGACGTGTTACTGTTACATGGTGCATGCATTTGTGGTGGCACAGTGATTACCTCAAGCTAGAAATGAGAGTGCATTCATTCTTAATATTTGTGTTACATAAATTATTTTTAATTGGTTAAGTAATGTAAGTTAGGTGATACACTGGAATTCCATAATTAATTCTGTTTGTGTAGACCGGAAAAAGAATTTCTCAAGGTTGTAGAATATACGATGATCAATATTAAATAATTCGTGACCATGCATTCAGCTGTTGCGATATGATGATGAAACCAACAAATACATATGAAAGTTTAAGAGTGTCTTATGTTTTATACATACTAGCCCTCCTATGTGTTTTGACCATTCTTGTGGAAATCCTTAGAGAGGTGCATTACCAAGGGTATATTACAAAACCTTCTTGAAGTATTGCATAAGTGTAAGATACTTACTTACTTTCTTGCTTACTTACTCCATGGTTTGCAGCTAGTCAAGAAATTCCCCGCATTTCACGGAACCTGAAGGTTCATTACCGCACTCACAAGCGTCCGCCACCTGTCTGTATCCTGGGCTAGCCCAATCCTGTCCATATACCCACATCCCATCTCCTGGAGATCCATCCTAATATTATCCACCCATCTACACCTAGGTCTCCCTAGTGGAAGTGTAAGATACAGAATTTTAAAATGTGTGGTTTAATACACACGCGCGCGAGCGCGCTTTTTACAAAGAGATTGCAACGAACGATTAAAAAAATTATTTGTTGTAGTCCAAGTTTTAGGTACAAAAGTCACTTTTATTTGTGCTAATATTGAAGTCAATGAGTCCTTAAAAAATTCCGGCAGTAAACGTTCACTCTGTAAATTACTGTTCACTCTGCGGGCTGCATATTTTTAGTCTCTTGCCCTACTACCGTTGCTTGTATCGTGCTAAAATGTCTTTCCAAGACCGAGCTCCTTTGTGATGTGTTTTAATAAACTGGACAGTAGAACTGATTGCGTCTGACTTTGCCTGATTATTCAGCGTGTCAGTTAACCCTCGACGTCTCTGTTGACTCTTTTCCGTACCGCACGACGAGGACACTCTGGTCACGTAGTCGTAAGCGAAATCAAGCCATTTTATGCAGTCGAAAAAGTAAGAGAAGCCTCTTCACTTCATTTAGAATGTAACGAGAAATTAATTCTTGAGTAGCTAAAAGGTAACATTTGTGTATAAAGGGAAACCGAAAGTTTTGCATATCCAGACAATTATTCGTTTATTTTACCTTAACCGATTAATTAGCAGTACTGTAATTTTAGACCAACATTTGTATCTCGGGCCGAACCCAGTGGCCGCGCGGTCTAAGGTGTGGGTGTGCGGCCGCATAATGGATGGGATTGTGGTTTCGAATCCCGCCGGGAGCATGGATGTCTTCCTCTTGTAAGCGCTGTGGGTTGTCAGGTAGAGAGGTCGCTGCGTCGGGCTGATCACTTGTCGAGAGGAGTCCTACCGAATGCGATATGTCTAATGAGTGTGGTCACGAAGCCCCGTAAGGTTATACCATGACCCGGAATTGGGTCGAAGTGCCACGGGGGGGGGGGGGAGTTGTATCTCAGTATGTTCCACACGGTATTACAAACTCATTTGTATCGAAATACGAACGACTAACCAAACAACAAAGCGATAAGCTGTTCGTGCAGCATATTTCTGGCTCAAATTGAAATCGCTCGACGTTTTGTAATCTGAAGGTTCATTACCATTTTGACAAAAGGCCAATACTGGATCGTACCATGGGCGACTTCACGTTGGACGAAGGTCCATGAAGATGCACTGTTGTGTGTATTATGCCATATCCGTGGTTCTCATCGTTCCGCAGGATAGTGGTGCCCTCAAAACGCCGGGAACCACTAACCCATCGACATACCTCACATCCAAAAGTACCCGAAACGACAGCCACAACCCTGTAGAGGCTTAAGTCTCACAATTTAATGTTATCTTCCTTCTGCGACAGAGTCATAAAGTGGTCTCTTTCCTTCACGTTTTTAGAGTAGTAAATGTAAAGGCAAAGTGATCCCGTTACAGGCCCGGTGTGGCCCAGAGGGTGGGTAGAGGTATAGCTCTACTCTTCCATGACTGCGACACTAGAAGGGGTGAGTGGTCAGCAGCACGCCCCGGCCGCATTTTACCCCCGAAAAAGACCCGGTAACCATTTTACAAGAGGGTGCGTGGGCCCCAGGAACGGTATTGATGGGCGGAAAATCTCTTCCCCACCGGGATTCGATCACGGACCGTCCAGCCCCAAGTCAGTCGCTATACCGACTGAACTACCCGGCCCACGTTTTTAGAGTAGTACTCTGTATGAAGTTACTACTTCCCCCTGTGTGCTACATGAGCTATCCATCTGAAGCTTCTTTCTTTTGTTACCGTAAAAACATTCCATGAAGGACAAGTGATGACGGTACTCTAATGAGTACGTTATCACTTAATTTTGTAATTTTCTCAGGTCCTCCTATTACTCCCCCCACCCACCCCCCGCCGCCGCTCACCACTTCATCTCACTTGAAACTGTTTACAAAATATGGGCTTAAGGCTTTGCATGATAATTGCGTAATGGAGACCGCAATATATGTAAATTTTTTTATCTATCGTGCGTCTGAATTCTTTAGGAAAAAATTTTATGGAATGCATTATCACTTTGCAAGTTTGTATGGTTTTATTTTAATTGATGATATGATGTATACATTTCGTAACTTCTGTGCTGCACGCCACGTGTCATCTGATACATGTCCACACTCCGCCCTGTTCCATTGTGATGGGCAGTAACACTCATACTATAGACTAATGGCAGGAGATTGTGTGCTCCCTTTCAGGAGACTGCACAACATTGACATTAAAATATATACACGAGAGATCCTTTCGTCCTGGAATCCATTTGGAGGGAAAAGCAGAGACGCTCAATTAAATAAATAAACTCTTCATTTAGCCGTTGAAGCGTGATTATTGCTGCTGACATAACATCACTGAAGATGGACTTGTTAAGCAACGAGCTGTTTTGTCGGAAATCAGCTGCGCACATTCTTAAGTCACGGGACTGGCTGGAAATTAGTTGTCAGATGGACATTTCGGCTGCCATAATATTGGGAGAAGACGTTCTGTAACTATTGAATGGCAGGTGTTTTGGGGGAAACGTCCCATTTCTTGTGCATAGGAATTCGGTAGTTCGACAGGTCGGTGCGGATGGTGCCGTGCGACTCAGTCGTTGAGTCGCACGGCACCATCCGCACCGTACACACGACCTACGCAGCGGCTCTCAAGACCACCACCAATCTACAAACTGGGTGCAGAAAACCATATGCTGCAAATTATAATTTATTGCTCCTGATGATGGGCGTATGCGCCCGAAACATGTCGAGCTAAAGAAACTTCAATAAATTACATTGTTACATCAAGTTGGCATTTCACTTAATTTCATGATGAAGATGCACGGTCAAACAACCCTCAAAAGTCCTTAAAAACATCGTCTTCTGGATTATGACGGCAAACTGTATTGCGAGAAGTCGGTTGCAGTGTTTCGGCGGAGCCTTCTTCATCCGTGTTCAGGCTTCATGTGATTGAAGTTAGAAAAGCTGTAGCTTATATAAGCGTGATATTGTGGAAACTTGTTACGATTGATAGGGTGGCCGCACAAATGTTACCTTTCGATAGTCTTTTGCAGCCAAACCGAAAGCATTAATATAAGGAAGCGAGTGAGTTGGAAGATATAATTACGCCACGCTTGAGAACGTAGTCTGTGACATAATGCTGAATTTCAGCATGAGTTGTCTTTGTTGTCAGTTGGTTGATTTGTGGCGCAAATCTTGGTATTAACCGTTGCTTACCGATTACAATATTCAGAGATGTAACTTCACTTTTGTGTGTGTGTGTGTGTGTGTGTGTGTGTGTGTGTGTGTGAAACTTGGTCTGTCACATAGAGGGGGCAACATAGGTTAAGGGTTTTCGAGAATGCGTCGCTGAGAAGGTTATTTGGATTTTAAAGGCACAAGGTAACAGGGGACTGAAGGAGACTGCATACTGAGGAATGTCATGATTTGTAACAAAGAATTTTGTGTAATACACGTACAGTCGAACACAACTATATTTTACGTAGTAGTACAGTAGGAATACAACTACATGTTTCAGCCCTATATGTGGGCCATCTTCAGGTTGTTATGTTACTTACAGAACAGCTATACAAGATGTGTGGGGGTTTTTTGGGGGGGAAGGGAGGGAACGATATCTCGTTCTTTCAATAGTGGGTACAATGACCTAGGGGTGTTACACTCCACGCATCTTGTGTAGCTGCTTTGTAAGTAACATAACAACCTGAAGATGGCCCACATATAGGGCCGAAACATGTAGTTGTATTCCTACCGTACTACTAGGTAAAATATAGTTGTGTTCGACTGTACTTGTATTAAACAAAATTCTTTGTTATTGAACCAACACAACGGGGATGACGCACCTCAAGGTCATGATTTGTATTCGTCACCAAATATTAGTAGGATTATGCAATGAAGAAGAGTGAGATGATCGGGGCATGTAACACGTGTAGGGGACAGGAGAGGTGTATGTAGAGATTGGGTGGGAAAATCTGAAGGAAAGAGACCGATTGGAAGACCTAGGCATAGGTGGGAGGATTATATTTGAGTGGATCTTAAAGACGTCATTTGTGAGGGTATGGCCTGGATTGATCTGGCTCAGGACTGGGACAGGAGGAGGGGTTTACACAGTAATAAACCTTCTGGTTCCATAGAATGTAGGGAATATCCTGACTAGCTGAAGGAGTGCTGGCTTCGCAAGGGCTTTTACCCATTGAGTTAGTTAGTAAGTTAGTTAGTTCGTTTCATTATTTTAGTTAGTTTAGTTAAGTATGGGGTAGGTAGGTAGTAATTTGATTGATTTGGTGTAAGGACTTTTGTCTTTATCTTAGTAATTAACCAACTTGATGCACAAGAGGCTGTATAATACATAGAGGCATGAAATAAACTTAGTGTAAATCAAAATCTTGTGCATCAAGTTGGTTAATTACTAGGATAAATATACTGAGATGCACGGTCAGCAAAAAAAAATTATTTTTTCTGTTGAATTTTCTGTAACTTCTACAAATCGGAGTCTTTAGTTTTAAATACTCCGTTTAATTATGTCATAAATAAATTATAATTATCACTCATGGATCTTTCTGTCCTTTCGTTCACCACAAAATTTTATAGTTTTACGAGTATTTCAACTATCAGTTTTTTTTTTGACTGGAACCTGGTTTCGGCTATCTCTTGTGCCACTTTTATTGTGGGTTTCTATAATGGTGCATAGACAAACTGGCGACGAAAATAAATATTCAGATTTGGAAGTAAATAGGAGGTCCAGACACAAACTAGAGCATTTTGCTTGTAAGGGTACAAATTTATCTGGTTAATAATAATAATAATAATAATAATAATAATAACAACAACAACGTACAGACAAAGAAGTTACAGCAAATAGGCCAGATATAATAATTAAAAACAAAAAAGAGAAAACATGCACACTGATAGATGTGGCAATACCCACAGACAGAAATGTTGTGCAAAAGGAAGCGGAAAAGAAGTT
>Ga0131853_10013444_pt1 | contig 15008 bp, 3 predicted proteins | sample TergutLab28metaG_FD_92764 | JGI IMG/M metagenome (GOLD analysis project Ga0131853, IMG submission 92764) | Labiotermes labralis P1 segment gut microbial communities from Petit-Saut dam, French Guiana - Lab288 P1 (version 2) (version 2) | ecosystem: Host-associated > Arthropoda: Insects >... | reverse complement strand
GGGGGGTGTATAGAGTCTTGGTGGGGAAACCGGAGGGAAAGAGACCACTGGGGAGACCTAGGCGTAGATGGGTAGATAATATTAGGACGGATCTCCAGGAGGTGGGATGTGGGTATATGGACTGGATTGGGCTGGCTCAGGATAGAGACAGGTGGCGGACGCTTGTGAGTGCGGTAATGAACCTTCGGGTTCCTTGAAATGCGGGGAATTTCTTGACTAGCTGCAAACCTATTAGCTTCTCAAGAAGGAATCTGCACCATTGAGTAAGTAAGTACATGCTGCAACCGACGAGCAATAAGGGGCGAAGAACCGACATAAATAGAGGCAAGTGTTTTCATAATAATCATACTCTAAACTACCTGTTTTCATTTCCTTCAGAATGAAATTTTAGATATTTACGGTGTCAGTTAATGTAGAAAATATGTACGTGTAACTACGGTGTATTCTTATACTTGGCATCAATATAAGCACCCGTAAAACTGACAGGCGTTAGGTTACATTTTTCTGCTCTCATGTACTGTATGTTTTCTCTTTGATAGGAAAAAAATTATCCCAAAATAAATGGAAGACCTGTACATTGTTGTCACAAATATACTGAGAATATATGATAAAGAAGTGTTCAGTAGAATGTCTGGAACTGAAAGAGAGAAAGGAATTTAATAACGAGTTTCTTTGTAAGTACTGTTCACATAGCTAGAGTCTATTAAATCAAGTACGATACCGTGGGAGGGAAATTAAGCACATTTCGGAAAGTGGAGAAATTAATAAGAAAATCGGTCCGAAGAGAAAGGGAAAATTAGAAATAGTAGATAAGTTGGTAAGATAAAGTAATCTTAAAAAGTAACAGAATGTGAGGGTGTGGAGAGAATTCATGTGGCTCAGACTAGCTTCTCTTTAGCTTAACAATGAGCATTCGAATTTCAAAAAATCGCGAAATTTATTGACAGTTCGAACGAAAATCCGATTCTAATTGGGTATTCTACTTCAAGGAATTAATCAGTAGCATTAAACACAAGATATATATATATAATGTTTATTGGACCGTGCATCATCTTGATAGTTGAATAAAGATAGTTATGTTTTGTTAACTTGGTGCACCAAGTTAACATAACGAAGTAATTCACTGAATGTTTTAAATTATAGCTTTAGCAAGGAACAATGTATGCTCCATGAGGATTTTATACTTCGTAAATAATATATATATGCATGTGTTGGTGTGTGTAATGAAATAATCTACAGAATTCACGGTGCAACGACAAAAATAATTAATTTGATCTGTTAGCGGTTTAATATTAAGAAATACTGCACTCTTTCCAAAGAATGTTCTTTTGTATTTCGCAGGCCTCCCATTCTCATATAGATCACTGATACTCTCCTATACAGTATCAACTGACTTGTCTTTATAATGAGAAGGAGTTTGTTCTCTGTGAGATAGGGACTGAAATTTTATGTGCTATTTTTCAGATGAAATTAAGTTTTTAAGTGGTTATAATATGCCACAACAGTAGGTAAATATGTAACTAAATATAACGTGTAAGGTGTCTGCATTACATTGTGAAGTAATAGTGGCCAATCTGACTGCGGCAATGTTCAGATTTTCAAAAACAATAATCCTTCTAAAGTAAACCACACGAACAAATGGATGACAGTGAAAAAAAACCGACGACAACTTGAGAACATTGACAAATAAGCATGAATAAATGAGAAACCGTAGTCGAACATTTTGGTCGATTCATTATGGTTAATTTGATGAAGAAATTAAATAGGGTTAAGTAATAAATTGGAAAGGGCGTGGAACGATACGATCGTGATCCGTACTTATGTTTGCAGGACTTGTGTGCAACTAAGACAAATCTTAAAGAGACGGAGATTGAACCTCAGATATTTCCAGTATGAATCACAAACAATAACTGTTCCATTGTTTGCGTCGTTTATTTATGAATTTTAAATTGATAAATGACTGAAATTAATTACATTAAATAAAAATTAACAGTAAAATACAATTAATTGTATTACGGTCTTCCGGGACATGACAACGTATATAATGCCAGGTAGGGGAAACTTCTGAATTAATAGTCAGGATGGATCTATCCTGGAAGTCTTCTACATAGAATAGGGAGACAGGAGGTTACTCGAAATGTTTTTATCTATATTCTAAAGTATATTACATTACGCCCCAAAACCCCAGTTTTACTTGTATTGCTCAGAGCAATAATAAAATAAATATCATACCTATATATATCTTTAACACAGGCTACGTCCGTATTCCTTTCAAATTGTTTTCACACGCCAGTTACCACGTTCATATTACATAACACAAAATAGGCCTACTGGAATATTGACTTTAAGTAACCTATGAAAGCGTCACGTCATAATTTCTGGTGATACAGTCTAATGTGTATAATTGGGTACAAAATGTATTCAGGAAACTCGTAACTGCAATAAAGTTACTATTCTGTCAGTCAACACGAAATTATTTCCGCTTGCATGAGCACAGCATACAATGTAATACTGATGATGTGCAATCACATTTGAATGTACACTAACTGTTAATTAATTGATATGTATCAACGAAGTATTAGTATGCATCTACGTAAACACAAAGATTTATAAACTGGGCTAAAATGTTATTAGAATATCAGTTCAAAAACAAACTGTAATATATTATGCACGGGTGTAAAAATTTTCCAACAATAAGGGAGTCATCAGAGGGGTGGCATGAAGAAGTTCCACATGGAAGACTGACATACATTTTAGGTGCCATCGTAAAAAAAATTAGTAGCCAGAGCGACCTGGCCCCTACATTTTGTGCACCCCTGATATTATGAGTCGCAATAGACCGTTCATCTCATGGCCTACCAAATTATTCTTAGCCTGAGTTTTGCGAAATAGTATAAAAAATGTGTTCGCCTAACACGCACAACACTGACGAACAGCATTTAATTGCTCAAATTTGACGCTGAACATCAGATTTAGATCCCAAACAGCAAAGTCCGGTGACCACAAGTCATATTTCGTAATGGTAAGATGCTGAATTGGAATCTCGCCCAGGAACCGTCTACACAGTCCGACAATTATGTAATGAGACTGAGGTTATGGAATAAAACTGGAACAACAGACTTGAGTACTATCTGTATTTTATTCAAAGCACATCCCTTCTGCATCGATACAGCGAGTGGCACGATCTAGCAAAGACTGGAAGGACCTCTGCAAGTCTTCTTGTAGTATGGCCCGAAGACTCGATGTCACAGCTGCTTGGATGTCTTGAACATCTTCAAACAGGCGCCCTTTCAATGGTAACTTCAGTTTGTGTTTATAGTGACTGAATTTTCCATGACGTCTTCGCTCTTCTGGGATGTCATGAGCTTCGGCGGTTAGTTACCAACGTTTCGAGAGATCCTACAGGTCCAATCTTCAACGGTCGACGTATGAGCGCCATGAAGATGGGACCGATAAGCTGTCATGAAAAGTCGGATAAGGCTGCAGTCATCCCAGAAGAGCAGCGAGCACTTTATTTGCGAGGTGGGGGAAGCCTGAAACTTTGAATTTTTCAGGTTTTCCTTCCGACCCTCAAAACAAATTTCGGATTAATATCACAAATTTAGTCTACAAGCGTTTCTTTGACATCCATTACAATTTGCTATTCACTACCCGCATTGCCATTCAAAGCGCAGCACTGTGACTCTCACACTGGAGCATTGAAATGTAAACTAAATAAATTCACGCTTCTGTTTCTGTTTCTTAAAAAAAAAACTGCAGAAGAAACAAGGCTTATTAATTCAGCACGACTCTAAATTCTTCCTTTCTAAGCAAATAAAGGAACAATAATAAGATGTAGGAGAAAACTTCTTCTGTAGAGGCAATAAGACCTACCTGTTTCGACTCGACTGTAAACTAATGAATTACGGCAATAAATAATTAATAAAGTTAGTTCTGCTGGAGTCGGTATGGAAGTATAAACCCCCCCTCCCCCCGATATCTTTTACAACAGACCTCCAGATAGCAACACAGCTTAGGGCATAATAACAATTTTATCACATTTGGTATCTTTAACATCTTTGCAGAAATTTTCAATTTAGTGAAGCTGGATGTGCTGGTAAGTGCAAAAACTTCCCTTAAAATTTCACCGGTCTTCACGCTGGCACCAATTACATTACCCCGAGCAAGCCACGAAGTATGAAACAAAGGCACGAACCATTGCAAAGAGGCACTACGAAGAACACATCCTTGCCTTCATGCTACACAGAGTAGTACCGTGAGGGTGTACAGCCATTGATTCTCAGTGGGTCTTTGATTCGTAATGGCATGCCATCCCACATTACGCAGACGTATTGTGACTTCAGCTGGTCGCTACAATTTGTTCAGCTTAATAGTATGTAGCTTGCTCTAGTCACTGTGTTATATTCTATGTGTCTTTGTACTACAAAGTACTGTCAAGTGGTGTTTTGGGTCCATACATCACGTAGCTTACATGATGCACTTGTAAAATTACTGTACACCTTAATTAACCTTCTGACTTGCTGACAGGACTGAGGAGTTTGCTTTTGATATTGGTAGGTTTTTGCATTGGGAACAGCTGACCGTCCCATGTTTGTGACCGGTAACCGATGTATTCGGGGGAGCCGGGATAGCGTAGTCGGCATAGCGGCTAGCTACGGGCTGGACGGTCCGGAGATCGAATCCCGGTGAAGGAGAGATTTTCCTCACCTGTCCAGACCGGCTCTGAGGCCCACCCAGCCACCTATACAACGTGTACCGGGTCCTTCCCAGGGGTAAAGCGGTTGGGGCGTGGCGTTGACCACCCACCTCAACTAGCGCCGAGGTTAAGGAAAGAGTAGAGCTATACTTCTACTCCCCCTCTGGGCCTCGTGGTCTGTTTCTTGTAAAAGGAACTTCTGAAAAATGCCGACCAGTGGGACGGAGGTCATGCAGTGTTACGGCTCGTGTTGTTGGAAGGATCTTCTTCTTTCCCCCAATCGTTGTCGCGACTATTAAGGGACTCTACCCACGCTATGCAGGTAAGGGACAGTAGAATACTAATTGCACATACTTAAAAGTGTAGACGGTAGCTTTGTGTGGACATGTATTATTTGGTTACGTAGGATTAGAATATTTATTATATAATTATTATAAATTAATAAGTAAATATAAATTCGTGGACAAATCCTGTCATAAGAGAATATTTACAAATGACCATAACGACATACTACAATATTACATATTAATTCAAAGAAAAGAAGAATTTGCTGGGAATACCCTATGAATTTATTATTTCTAAAATGCTTTCATTTGTAACATTCGTCACCACCACATGCAATTCGTAAGTAGCACGCAAGTCCATATTTCGAAAGTGATGGCGAAATGTACGACTTCCCGATAAAATTGTGCACTTCAGTAATAGTCAAACGAATACCATTTATCCCCACTCACTGGAGATATTTTTTATACAGGAACCTCCACCAAAATACACCCGACTTGATTTATGAATTATTCATACCCATACGATATGGGATAGAAAAACACAACGGGCTCTTCTAGTGCTAAAACACGCTACGCAAAATGCGGAATGGGAAAAATTTCCATCTTAGAAAAGAGTAATAGATAACAGACATTGATAAACGTAACAAAGCAAAAAATGGATATTCCGGAAATATTAAAATCATGAAGGCAGTAAAATGTAAGACAGAAAACAGCGCGTTAGAAGACAGAACAGACCTGAAGAAGGAATCACAGATTTTATCGCATTTTGTGAGATAAGATGAAGATGAATGGCTTCGCAGCAAAAATGTTTTTCCATACTGACTGACAAACGTAACTTAAGCACTCCTTGTATCACGCAACAAGCTCAGCCTGAAGATGGCTCTATGAGATGAGCCGAAACATGTTGCTCTTAAAAATGATTTAATTATCTTTTAATTGTAATTACTTAATAAAATGTTGTGTTAGACTGTTTACATATATATATATATATATCCTATTAGTCAGTAATTTATTTGCGACAATACATTCTTTGCTTCCAACGATTTTTCTACTGTAATTTCAATCCCAAAAGAATTTTGCCCCTGTTTGGTGCGCTCGGGACGAAAGTTACAAGAATACGCATATTAGTTTCGTTAATTCAGTCAATCCGTCTTGTCCTTCCTGCCGAACAGACTTTAACTCCACAGCTATAACTGAGAGTGACAAATGTTGCAAACAAACGCCATGCAGATGAACGGGTATCTGTTTTATGTCCAATAATCTTTTCCCATTATGTAGTGTATTATGATTATCAAAATCAGGCCAAAGAATTATTACTTTTTTTCAGTGGGGCAACAGCCCGACTCGGTCTTATACAACCTCAATTTTAGGTTTCAGATCACATACATCTACACACACACACACACACACACACACACACGGTAGGAATCCTCTGAACAAGGGATCAGCTAGCTCGTCGCAGAGGCTGCTAAACACGCAGTATGCAACAAACACAACAGACGAACATCCACGCCCTCAGTGCGTTGCGAACCCCCAGTCCCCGCAATCAAGGACCAGCAGACCTGCGTCTTAGACCACATCGGCACCGAGAGTGACTAACGATTTGTTATACTACACTTCATGTCCAAATTTCTACAATCGTTTAGTCTACACACCTTGTCCATGGTCCCTTGTTAAAAATATTAAAACCTGGTTAACGGGACAGGATCGTTCTCCGTCCTGAAGCTAAGCATACAGTCAACGCCTCAGCTGGGCCAGAGAGTTAAAGCTATTCTCAACCTAGTCCTAAAGGTTGAGGGTGTCTCTGCCTATCGGGGTCGGCTGAGCAGAAGTTAAACTTATTTTTAACCTAAGCATAGCGACGGATCCTATCCCGGAAACATATTTATTATTTTTAATCAAGACGAAGTTTCATAAAGAGACGTCTAATGAAATATCCTCTTTTTACACTCTTTACGTTACCTGCATTTAGACTCACAAAACTTTCATCTTTATTTCCTACATTTCCTCCCTGTATTCAATCCATGGCAATATTGGTGAGATGCTTAATGCAGATCCGTAAAACTACGATAACATTGTGTATATTAAATTAACAAATAAAATATTTAATATATTAACATGAATTATTTTCACTAATTTCTACTCTTATAGCCTACGTGGTTTTATGATGTGCCCCTAATACATATTATTACCGAATATAATAATAATAATAAGTGCAGCATATTATTATTATCATCATCATCATCATCATCATTTTTTGCAGGGTATTTATACATATATTACTGAGACAAACTATGTCCCTAGGGAATACAGTGTTGCAGCTATTCTGTTGTTACTATTTATGGTGCTTACATCCTTAGTTTCAATGTTGATTCTATTGTACTTTTACATTAGTACTTTCCGAAGCATGTGTGCAGTGCCCAATATGGCTGTTTTCTGGAGTTCCTTGACTTCATGTTTTCCTGGTATGTTGCTCACTTATTTTCTAAATGACTTTGAAATAGTCCCAGTCGCCTCTATTATTACTGGTATCACCTTTGTTTTTACATTCCACACGCGCTCTGATTATCATTACTACCACTACTACTACTACTATGTGCTGCACTTGTGTGTTATTGTACTAGAGCTGAGAGGAAGGACAAAGAAAGTCCAAACAATAAATGATTCCAAAAGCAGCATACTGTTGTAAAACTCACAATGGTCTTTCGCACATACAAAAACGTTACTGTTGTCTACTATTGTCGATAATCATTAAACGAAGCTTCTTTCTACCTGACGTTGATTGCTAAATAGTTACTCATCATCAAGGTGTTATATCCGAGAAAACTTAAATTGTAAATACTGCAGAAATAAAAAGTCTTTTGCTTTCCGATGGAGTAGATGAAATTTCCATCCAAAAACTACAGTCCGACGTAAAAGAAAATAAACTTGCGACAGAGAAATATCACAAAGACAATAAATTAAATAAGAAGGCTTCTTCTCACTCAGAAGTGGAAACCAATCTCCGGGAGAAAGAAATAAGGGTGTTGTTTCAGATAAGAGAGAGGGATAAGGAATACAGGAATTAGGCTCAAGTGACGGGGACAAATTAGGATACGTCTGGCACAGACTGGTGTCCAAAGAACAGATGACTCGCAGCTGTGCTGATCAACCACAGACTGGCCCGAAAACGTGTTGTCTCTTCGAGAGAGTCACAGATACAAAAAGATGCATTTCAGTCAGTGTTATGAGATAAGACCCAACTTGTGTCCCACCGAGACAAATCGAGAAACGTATGTCAACAAGAAGCTATCAACCTCAGCATATTAGCCTCAAGCCAGATACATTTCAAGATAACAAGATGCACCTATTTAAACTTCGCATCACTAAGCTTCTAAGTCTGCATCCGTGAATAACACAATACTTCAAATCGATACTACGGTTTTTTATGAGTTACAGGCACCACGAGGCTATAATTAACACAAATAAGCGTACATTTGTGTGGAAATCATAAATATAGGCGAGGGGGTACAAGTGTAGCTACTCTTATTCATAAATTGGACGCTAGTGACCAACTTCAAGTCTCGTCCTCTTTATCCTCATCATAAGAAAGTTTAACTGATGTACTATGGAGGCCTCTTTCTCCTTATGATTTTCAATAAATTTCTTCAGTCTCCAGTTATATGTGGGGCGGAATAGCCTAGCCAGTGAAGCTACTCGCAACGGGCTGGAAGGGCCGGGGATCTAATGCCGGTGGGGACGAGGTTTCCCACAACTGTCCATATCGTCTCTTGGACCCACCCAGACTCCTGTGCAATGGATACTGAGATTCTTCACTGGGTCCAAGAGGCCGGAGCGTGGCTTTGAATACCTACCCCTACATTTGCGCCTATGTTCAAAAAAGAGTAGAGCTATAACCCTACGTCCCCTTTAAAAGGTGAACTTTACCTTTTTTACCTTTACCTTTACCTCTCCAGTTAAAATATACTTGGATATAAAGGGAATCGTGTGATGTATACCAACCACAACATTTACACTGCATGTCTAAGTAAATTCGATAATTCCAGTTAGTTTGCTAAATCTGAGGTTCTCACAGAAGTACTGACCAAACTGCCTTGTAGAAAGCTAAAAATAACTCTCAATTCACAACTGATGCACGCTCATTTTTGTCTGGCAAAACGTTTGGTCTCTTCTAACTATAGGCTAACTTGAAAGTTATGCAACTCTCACTATATAATCTTAGGAACTGACGTCGTTAAATAAAACACATAAACACACAAACACACACACACACACAGTGTATAACGCACAATGGAACATATCGCTCCCAGAATAAAATAAAGAAAATTAAGATGTGATCACTAATATTACGTAATATGACACTGTTAATAGTACAAACACTAATCAATATTACATTATCAACAACAATATACTTATAGTTTAAAGCTGGAGATTCTAGCTGTGGGTGTATTTCCCATGGTGCAACAGCCCGTAGTGGGCCAGGTTCTCCTCATTATCGAGGCTTCGCGTTCACACTCCGACACTTCACGCTCGGTAGCACTCCTCTGGACGAGTGATCAGCCCGACGCTGAAACTTCTACATGACAATTCACAACACTTCACAAGAGACAGACAGCGATGTTACCTGTGGAATTCGAACCCGCAATCCCACGAAGCGAAATGTCACAGACTCACGCCTTAGACCGCACGGTCACTGGGATCGGCTGTGGATATTTGAGCAATACTAAAATGGAGTCCATAATATTGTTTTATGTAATGTATATTTCATATAAATTAAAGAATTTGTACACACACGTTAAAATATATAAGTAGAAAAAGTTCCAGAAATTTTAGTTGGGGACGAGAATATTATACAGAACATTGTACTAGCAAGGATAGAAACGAGAGAATGTGGTTTTTAGCCGCATTACGAAAACTGAAAGGAATTAGAAGGGAAAATTGATTCCCGTTATGTTTAGGCAAAGGGAGTAAAAATTATATACATTAGGTAGGAAATGGTCAAGGAAGTATCTATGTAAAAACGCCTGGATATGAGGAGGTACATTAAAGCAGCAATTTATTGTGTACAAATGAAGCACTTGTTATAAATCGAAGAAGGTACTTCGACATGTTTACATGTAAGTGGTTTAGTAAGGAGAGACGAATATAAACAGTAAACGGACCTAATGGAGGATGGAGTTGCTGACACCATGACAAGCAGGACCTAATTCGAAGGTAGACTCAAGGACACAAGGATGGACTGACCTCACTAAATATACTATTATTTTATCATTTCCAAATTACTTAGCTTTCTAGTTACTATTCATCCTGATATCCGCTGTAGGCTGTATGGTTGTTAAGGCGCCATTTCCCCAAAACAAACGAATCACCACATATTCTCCGAAGGCGTCCATTAGGCAGTGCAAGACATGATGACGAGCACGGACGTTAATGTGCTGTCTGTGTATTTACCGTATGAGAAAATTTCAATGGCTTTACAGAGAAATATGAGGAATGGACGGTATGAAAATAGCTACATTCCATGCTGCAAGACTGGATTAAATCCTCACGACTGTCCTGTTGCTTTGGCACTCTTCCTACAGCTGTGTCTTTTCGCTATTTGATGTTATTCCCACAGATCCAAACACACAGCAGGTACATACTGCTGTTACAATATTACTTTTACATACGGAATATGAAATCTCTCATTGTTTCCTACAATATAACCTATATTTGCATTAAACTGAGTAATATTATTTGTTAAAAACTAGCGTTCGTTTCAAAAATTACCGACTGGGACTCATACGCTTTTATAACGTTAGTTTTAATGCTTCGTCTTTAGACTCTATAAATGAAAAATATACATGGTCTTCCTGTTTTCAAGTTTTTTATGTGCCTTAAAACTGAGGTCGTCTTATGTTCGAAGTCGTCGTTATTTCAGGAACATATACATCACCCTTCTTGAACATTTGACTCTACAATTGGGTCGCCATATCGAGATCGGCCTGCCGTACTGAGACCTATATCAGGTGAGAGAAAAGGGGTGAAAGTGAACCACCTTGTAATTCCTTTCTGACTAGTAAAGTTCATGAAGGGCAGCCATTACGGAAAATCTAATTGTTCCTCATCGAAACAAGAAATTCCCCAAATTTTATGGAATCCTAAGCTTCATCACCATGTTCACAACAGCCCGCCACTCATCTTTGCCTGCAGCCAGATTAATCTGGCTCACATCCCCTTCATCCAATTTCAGTAATACGTTACGCTATCCCTTTTACTAACCCCTGATTATCACGGTGATAGTCTGTAAGATGGTTTAGTAAATAAACTCGACGTAGGCTCTCGGAGACAAAACCCACACCCACTTTGTCCACTAGAGTTCCAAAAGACTTTGAAATTAAGCCTCAAATAAGGGCCACAGTTAAAAACATTTCTGTTATTTAAAGCACTATACCCCACTACACGAACATGCATCGGGCATCTGATGGAAAGCTGCGACAGGAATTGTACTGTATGTGGATGAATAGAAGAGAGTAATATTAAAATGAAACTTAAAAGAAATGCAGTTGGGTGCATTCACTAGATTCCACTGGCTCAGTGTAATTAAGTTAGCAGACAGTTTAGTGATAGAGTAATACGTGCTATCTCATTATTGTTGCTACTACTGCCCCTACTACTACTACTACTACTACTACTACTACCGCTACTAATACTGCTACTACTACTACTACTAACACTATTACTATTACTTTTAGTCTTTGTTTCTGGTTACACTTTATGGCCATAAATTGAATCCATCACTTTAAAATTGATAGGAAATGTAATTATTACGAAGCGTCTAGGATTTGGAAAGAGAACAACTGAAGGAAGTGTTTTGAAAAATCAATAAATCTTTGGGATCCATGAAAGCAGGGTGCGGTCTGACATCTGTAGTGTCTCGATATTTCCAGAAAACCCTGCAGCGTCGGGGAGGGGGGGGGGAGGAGGGTAATAACGTTCACACTCATAAATCACAAAACAGTGATTTCGGAAACACATCTTGCATTTTTCCATAGTATTATTACAATACTAAAATACACTGAGTGATTTCTTAATGCCTAAATTTGAGGACAGTGCTAGCGCAAAACAATAGCAAGAAAAATAACTGGATACTTGTGAACCAAAAATTACGTAGTCAAGGTATCCTGCTGCGGTAACAAATGCCTACTACAGTACGTACTTCGAAAAACACAGTCTGGAATTTTGGGTGGATTATTACACAAAATGACATGCCATAAGACCAACTATGCCTGTAATTAAGTGTGAATTTTGTCACAAGACAAACAATAATTTGTTCTCGAACACCCTGTGAAGAAATTGTACACCACTACAAAGACGGGTAATGTAGTGTACCCCACATTACAACTGTAGTCAACTGTAGAAGGTATAATATGGCGAAACTAATGAACTTGGGTGGAAGGGTAGAAAGAAAAGGAACAACAAAAAATCCGGATAGCAAACGCCTACATTTCGCCACTTAATTTATTTTCAAGTCAATCATGAAGAACAGCTCCTGACTGAGCAAAACGAACAAAAGGACAACCATACGGCGCCTCAGCATACACACACGCGTGTGTAGAATTCTGGCAGTGTTCGGAGCAGGCATATATAAAACCTTTAACGCACTCTGATGCTCATCTTCTCTTTTATTAAGTTACAAATTATATTTTTGACGCCATAGGTACATGAAAATAATGACAGACTACTGACTCCTTCCTGGGGTATTTAATAACGATGATTGACTTGTATAAGATGTATCCCCTCCACGCCGTGGCTCTGTTGCCCAAAGCCGGCCATGTTCTCTTCATTCTTTAGGTTTCTAGATCTAGGACTTCTCTGGACGAGCGATTAGCTCGTCGCGGAGACCTCTACCTGACAACACACAACACTCACAAGAGACAAACATCCACGCCTCCGGCGGGATTCGAACCCACAATCTCAGCGGACGGGTGGCCGCAGACCTACGCCTTAGACCGCACGTCCACCGGGACCGGCGTATATGTTAATGTGGGTGTGTAACAGACCTACAGGCTTAAATAATGAGTAATAAGTCCTGTTACAATTTATTATGCTGGCATTCGCCTGGAAAGAGACAACTGTCAATCACTGCATCCGGCAGACCGACAGACTGGTTACATCTTAAATGCAAGTCTCGGTGACTCATCCTGTACATGTGATACAACCAGAGGCATGAGAAAATTACAAAAACTGCATGAAAAGTGCTTGTGTTACATTAATTAATACGAATAATGAAACATGCATTATATTGTTTAAGTAACATGTGCATACAGATTTTTCATAACATAACACCTAGAGCGACGAAAAAGACTTGTGATAGTTAACTATGAACTGGAACGATACTGAAGGTAAGTGTCCGTGTTACAGGGTGATTCACCGAATTTACGCTGGGCGTGCTTCCGAGAAGGGCAAAATTTGCACGACGCAAGTGGAGACAGACTCTCCCATAAACGAAAAGTTTAATTTTGGAAGGTCATTGCAGATCTTCAAGAAGTGGGATGTGGAGGCATGGACTGGGTCGATCTGGCTCAGGACAGGGACAGATGGCGAGAGCTTGTGAATGTGGTAATGAACATTCGTGTTCCGTCAAATAAAATGCTGGTTCCCGACACTAAACTTTGACCAAGAAAAAAAAATATTTCTAATTATGATAAAAATGACAAAAGTATGAAATTACAGACACATAACAGTTTCCGAGGGAGGCACTCCCTCTTGACCTGTAGGCTATTCATCTGGATTATCATTTCCAGTATCAAACTTTACTGGTGGCGAAGCAGGAGTCCGTGAAGACTAGAAGAAATCAAGCACTGAAGATTGACGAGAAAAGAACCTCTCCTCCTCATCCTCTTTCTTCTTCTTCTGCTCCTTCTCCTATTTCTTCTTCTTCTTCTTCGTCTTCTCCTTCCGAATCTCCTCACAGCAAGAAAGCGTCCCCATAATTCTTGTCCGGTTCTTGCTGCTCGCTGCCGTTCCAGTCAATGCCCTCAGACCCCTCGATGTCAGCATCAGTGAGTCCTAAGCCGTCAGTCAACTTCTAAACTGTTCTGGTCCTCTCCTTCGGCTCAGGCTCAGGATCAGGTTCCTCAGCTTATTCAAGGAAGTTTTGCTTCCAAATTTCAACAAATTGGTGCAGCGTGAGATCCTTATCATGGGAGTGCAGGTACTAGAAGACATCTTCTTACGAATTTGGCGTCTGACTTAATATACTGGGTCTGCGGGCTAATGACGTTACTTGGACATATTTCGGTCGGTCTGTGATTGTTCTCCAAATTATGAACAGAAAATTCAGGATTATTAAAGCTGTCAAAAATCCAGTAAAAATTTTACTGGGCAATAAGTCACATAGCGAATTTTTGGCTTGTGGGGCTTTGCAGTTAATTCTCCATTCTGAAGCAGTACTACGCCAAGCCAATGGGTGACTATTCCCACACGTTTAAGAACAGCGTGGTGCTACCATGCTCAAAGAGTCGAATTCCCTGTGAGGAATAGAACATTCAAACCGTGAAGATGGAACAGATCCAAACATCAAGAAAAAATACAGAGATGGGCTGTGCAAAAGCCCAGAATGATGCAGAACTTAGTACGGCACATTATATCTGAAAGGCATGCCTTTCAAGAATATATTGGTGTGGGCCAAATTTTCTGTCTGGGCTTTACCACGCAGTGATTAGGTAATAGTGAGTCCTCAAATTATAGAGGTGCGTAGAGCACGGAGATTGTGGATATGATAAGGTGACATAGATAGCAGACAGTTGCTGAACCCCTTCGAGCAATGATCTTACCTTCGAAGTATTTAGACATAGCGTTCTTATGCGCAGATAACACACAGCCACCTTTAAAAGAATCGATGATTGATCTGTTCAGAGAAAACTACACACACACATAGTTATATTTTGTCGAAAAATAATTTAGTGTTTCAAAATGTTAAAACAAGTGGTACGTAGCAACCTACTCCAGTTCTAATCTGACGTATCTGAAAGGAACTGGGAAGT
>Ga0131853_10013443_pt1 | contig 15008 bp, 8 predicted proteins | sample TergutLab28metaG_FD_92764 | JGI IMG/M metagenome (GOLD analysis project Ga0131853, IMG submission 92764) | Labiotermes labralis P1 segment gut microbial communities from Petit-Saut dam, French Guiana - Lab288 P1 (version 2) (version 2) | ecosystem: Host-associated > Arthropoda: Insects >... | reverse complement strand
ATAGACGAGGTATCGCGTAAAGCGATGTCGTTATAACCGAGGAGTATAATGTTATGGTTAACAGTGAGGAATGAATTGGTGCCACAGAATATCTGACGTAATAGACGAGGTATCGCGTAAAGCGATGTCGTTGTAACCGGGTTCGATTCTATTTAGAATACACAGAATTATAATTTTGCTTTTTTTTTTGCTTTTTATGAGTATAAAACTTGATCTCTACCATGAACAGAAAATTACAAGCTTATATACGTGTATGTAGCCCACCTGATGGTGCTTGTGATATTATGGGTTACAGTTGGTGTTCAGAGCATCAAGAATTAAAATGCGTAAATTGTAAAAGCTGCCAGTCCCAGTGGCCGTGCGGTCTAAGGCGTAAGTCTGCGGCCGCTCGCCTGATGAGATCGTGGGTTCGAATCCCACCTGGAGCGTGGATGTCTGTCTGTTGTGAGTGCTGTGTGTTGTCAGGTAGAGGTCTCTGCGACGAGCTGATCACTCGTCCTGAGGAGTCCTACCGACTGTGGTGCGTCGTTGAGTGTGATCTAGAAACCTCGTTAATGAGGAGGCCATGGCCCGCGTTAGGCCGCAGCGCTACAGGAGACAAAAAAAATTGTAAAAGCTACGAAGTTTGTAATTACGAGACTCTAAACGTGTGTGTTTCTTGTCTTGGCACGTCACTTTGAGCATTGAGAGGGGCTGGCTGTCAAGACGCACTGTCGGTGCACTGAGACGATAACTGGCACTCTGATCTTCAAATTAATCCTAGCAATTGACCAACTTAATGCACAAATTCTTGTTTTATGATAAGTTTATTATATTCCTCTACATGTTTCGAGCACTGTTGTGCTCATCATCAGGAGATCGAATTGTATTATACAGCATCTGGTATCGTCACACTCTGTAGGTGGCCGTTCGGTGCACCGAACGGCCACCGACAGGTGTGATGATACCAGAGGCTGTATAATACAATTTTGACCCCCTGATGATGAGCGCATAGTGCTCGAAACATGTAGAGGAATATAATAAACTTATTGTAAAACAAGAATTTGTGCATTAAGTTGGTCAATTGTTAGGATTATACTGAGATGCACGGTCAGCAAAACATCAAATTTGATCTTCAACTGTCTGTACGTTTCACTTTTCTATTTGTTTCGAAATCTTAGGCCACTGCATTTTGTCATCCATTCTTGTATTTTTGTACATGTATCTTATTTCGAGGGAAGCTGACAGTTGTTGGCCTTTTGTAAATTTATCCAATTTGTGAGATCCGGTTTATATTTCTGTTTGTGACTGTAATTATTTCACAGTATTACGCCCGGACCTGTACTGTGTCTTTTCCAGCAGTGTCTCTAGGTGGAATTTATAGCAGATCGGCATCTATGGTTATCCTTGTTACATCATTATTGTTATTCGTATTATGATAGACTATAGTATTGCTATTTTTAACACACGTATCATCCTGGAGGATATTTTTTATTGATTCTGTTTATTATTATTATTATTATTATTATTATTACTCTAGTTTTAGATTTAGGCGTCCGTTGGCAAGTAAATAACGGGAACGCCTTGTGTGGAGACGCGCCTTTCCGTCTGTACGTCTGTCTAGGACTTAGTATCGGCAACTGAACCCTTGTACGGAATTTTATTAAATTTGGTGTAAGAGTTCTTTTTAAAACGTTACGGCTTATGCCTGAGTTTTGTAAAAATGGGTATGGATGCAGTGGTGCTTTCCTTACGGGCATAGATTGCTCTCAGCGTACACTTTTCTGTACTACTTTGCCGGTTTAGGTTAAATTCGGTATCCCCATATCAATGGCATACCCAGGAATTTTGTTTGGGGGGAGGGGGGGTTCAACAAATTCAGTTGAAGACACAGGACAGTGAGAACGGGGATCTGGGGGCGGTAGCCCCCTAGTCAGGGGTTCTGGAGGCAGCTGTAATTTGGTACAGGAAATTTCATTCCATATAGTAAAATTTTCTTAATTTTTGGTACTTTAAGACTTTTTACGATGACAACCAGTTTATTTGTCATTGCTAATGTAAAACAATTGCGAACCGGCGGTAGTTTTAGAATTTTACTGCCTTTTTTTTTTTCGAACATCGTGGGGTGTTGGCGTCCTAAATTCAGCAATTTTTAACAGTTTTCACACTCGGGTTGAGTTTGGCACGATTTTGGTGGGCCTTCGGAATTTCGGAGGGGGGTCTTTGAACCCCCAACCCCCCCCCCTTGGTACGCCACTGCTCCATATAATACTGCTGAGTGTGTTGTTTCTGAAAATCGGTGCAATAAAAGTCGTGCCTTACTTTGGGACGTAGTTCAGTTCCTGTTTGTAGTTTCCAGATTTATTGTCAGATTTTGGTAAAATTCGGTGTAATGAATCTGGACATAGTGAGGTTCCGCGAAAATGGGCCCAGGTAAGGCCGTACTTTTCTTACGGACGTAAAGGGCATTGCATTGACTCGTTTAGCGTGAAACTGTGATATTTTGACATCAAAGAATGTCTTTGGTAATTTCTATTTACTGCCTCACAGAGTGCATAATTTTCTGTCTGTAGGTCTCCACTTACGAGTGATCGTCTGTGTGGTTATTTTGCATTTAAAACACTAATGACAGAATTTAAGTGACTTTTTATTACCTGTCCTGACCTCCACTACAAATGTACGGTGATGAACGCTGGCAGTACCAAGGGACTTACAATCATTCTTAGTTTTTAGCATTATGACGTACGTCACGTGTGATGAATCACGAGTAAATAATATTTTTGTTATTGTGGATTTATCGTTCTAACTCCAATGCAAGTATGGTCTCAAGCCGCTCTAGCAAATCCTATCGTACTATACGATACTATAGTGTACTCTACCACACTTGTGGGCCGGGTTGCTCAGTCGGTATAGCGACTGAGCTACGGTCTGGACGGTCCAGGATCGAATCCCGGTGGGGACGAGATTTTCCGCCCGTCCAGACCGGCCCTGGGGCCCGCCCAGCCTCCTGTAAAATGGGTACCGGGTCTTTCCCTGGGGTAAAGTGCGGCCGGGACGTGCTGCTGACCACTTACCCCCTTCTAGTGCCGCGGTCATGGAAGAGTACTGTTATACCTCTACCCATCCTCTGGGCCACACCGGGCCTGTAATGGGAAGACTTTACCTTTTACCTTACTGTACCACACTGTATCGTAATGTACGTTGCTCTACTAGGCTATAATATACGATATCGTACTATACGCTGCTCAAAACATGAGCGTTATTCACTTTCTTCTGACCAGTGACGACTGTATTTCAAAACGCATTGCAGTTTGAATGTTCTGTAATTTTCTGTCGGGAGGGGGGGGGGTGGTAGAAGAAGTGCCTAATTTTAATATGATAATTAAGGTCAGAGCGAACCATGATAGCGTATTCAGTAAAGTGACTAGGCTACGGGCTGGATGATCCGTGGTTTGAATACCGACAGGAGGAAGAAGAGATTTTGTTCTTGTCCCAAAACCGTCCATACTGGCACTGGGGCCCATCCAGGCTCCTGTTCAGGAGGTACCGCGTTTCTTTCCCGGAGGTAAAACGGCCGGGTATGAAGATAACCACACACCTCTATTTAGTGCCCAGGTAAAGAATGAGTGAAGCTAGATCTGTGCTCCACCTATACGCCTTCGTGGAGTGGACGGGGATAACTTTACATTTTAATTCATGCCGCTTCAGAGATGGGTATTTGAACGCTGGTGCGTCGAACCTTACGGAATGATTCCACGGAGTAGATGGAAGATCGGCAGCGACGTGATTTGTTAGCGAATATGGACTAGATTGCACTGGCGGCGGTTTCATACATGTATCATGACAGTGATTAACTTTGGGGTTCCGTAACTGATTCCTAGAACAAATGGTTCCTGTATCAGAAAACGGGCATGCACCAGGGGGTTGACGAGTTTGTCAGTTTAGGAGGCACGTTTTAGTTTGTTAAATAGTCAATCAAATTTGAGGTAAACAGAATAAATTTGAGAAGTGTATAAATGTTCAACTGTCATAGTACAAATTCTGTGGGTGCTGCGAGTGTTCGTCTCGTGCTGCAGCATTGGAAATGCCACTTAAATTTCATGTACTGACTGACAACAGGCTTCTTGCAATCACTGTACAATCAAGCACAATTAATACCAAACAGACCTACAGCGAATTTTATGTTATTACAGAGAAAAAATATTCACCTTCCTCCCGAGGGCCCATATTAAATTTTAATTGAAAGAAAAGGTAAAGTTTTCCCAGTCCACGCCATGAAGACATGGACGGGAGTAGAGGTGTAGCTCCACTAATTCTTAACCTCGGCACTAGATAAAGGTGAGTGGTGGAACTTTGCACCCCCAGCGCTTTACTCCGAGAAAGAATCCCCTTACGAATGGAAGGCTAGATGGAGCCGGTATGGATCTTGCGGAGAGCAGATAGATCTCTTTCCTCTACCGTGATTCGAACCCCGGACCGTCCAGTACGTAGCCTAGTCACTATAACGAGCCAACGTATAATTGTATTACCTAACTAACTCCAAGGAGCAGAGTCCTTCCTGTGAAGCTAACAGACCCTGAGCTAAGTCAAGAAATTCCCCGCATTTTGTGGAACCCGAAGATACATTACAGCATTCACAAGCCCTCGCCATCTGTCCGTATCCTGCGCCAGATTAATCCAGTCTATTCCACCCCATCCGATATCATGATCTTCTTAATATTATCCTCCCATCTATGACTAGGTCTTCCAAGTGGTCACTTTCCCTCAGTTCTGGCCTCCAAAGCCCTGTATGCTCATCTCCTACCCGCATACGTGCCACATACCTCGCCCAACTCATTCTACTCTATTTGATCATATGATATTACTAATATGATAATAAATATTCCAATATTGTAATGACCACATTGATCTTTTGTTGGGAGCCTATCCCTGTTTGTCGTAGTGTATATGTTTAGCCTTTCGAAACAGGAATTTCATGTAAACCTTAAATAATATTTCAGTTCTTACCCTATACCGCCTCCATTGCAAAGACCAACTTGTTAGACCCAGTTTTATGGAGTGATAGCTATCATTTTAAACAACATGCGAAACATAGAAACGACTGTAAGTGCACGAACTGCAGAGTTGTAGAAATGTTGAAGAATATGTTACCTGCATCAGCTTTACAGCGTTAATGGAGAGTTTTCCATTGGCAGTTCTGTGTAATGTCATGAAATTTCACGCAGAGGTTTGCAATTTCAATTCGTCTGTTTTTCCTACCTACTACGAAATAAAACAAAGGTATCAACTTCCGCCTGAAAATTATTTCGTATTCGCTCACCCAACCCTGTGGTCTTGCTGGACGCACGACTGGTGGCTTTGGTAGGCCGGGATTGCAAAATCACAATTAGGGAAACATACCCAAAACAGGATTTTATCATTACGGGTTTATGTATGTGTGTATTTATCCCGGGGAAAAGTTGAAAAAGGTCGTCCATTTATTTCCCCCATCACCCCTAGTGCGGCCATAGTGGTACGCTCTTTTCACGCAGCGCAAGAAAAATGGCGCTGGTGCTTGTCGGGGATTGGCTGCAGGGGAGAGGGTTACCATGACAACCCTCTGGGAGGGAGGGATGCTGCCTGGGGCGACTGATGGTGACGTCAGGCCGGTGTGATGGTAGTGGTGGCGGCGGCTTCATCTCACTGCTGGACCCGGCGTCAGGATTCCCACCATCCCTCTGAATGCAGTAGCGGCACAAGTACCTTGTTTATATAAGGATTATGCTGATTTGTCGAATGCATGTTGCTACTTTCACAGATTCACACACCATTCTGTGGAGCGTAATTAGTAGAGCAACGTAGTTTTGTGTAATACTGAATTCAAAATTTTCACGGTTTTGTATTTGAGTGTTCTGATAGGTGAAAATCAGTTTATATGAAATCTGTCGTAGATTAAATTGTTACCTGTTAAGCCAGAACCGAGCAAGTAAATTGTTTGAATTGCGGTTTCTCTATAAGGCTGTGTAATTATTAGAACTTCCTGTTGGAGATTAAGCAGGCTATCATGGCCGCTCGAACACTATGATTGTAAGCTCGAATCTGATTAGAGCGTGTGTGTTCGTGCATCCTATACAGGCAGAGGCCTTTCGACCGGCCGAATCCGCATTGAAGGGATCCTAACAAATGTCTACAAACAAGATTCAGAAACCCGAAAAAGGGGTTGTCCTGTGCAACCACCACAATCAAATAATGCCGTCGGTCGAGCGGTTAGACGCCAACTTCTCGATGGAAGCCTGGGTTCGATATCGTGCCCATACATTAGGGATTTGTGGTGGACGATATGGCACTGGGACAGGCATGTCCCTGAGTATTTAAATTTCTCGTTGGCAGTGTCATTCATCCAGTGCTCCACACTGACTTTCGATTCGTGTATCACCGACACTCTGCACTCTTAGTAAATGAGAGAGACGTTAGGTGACTCAGTTAAAAAACACCGTCACCTACTTCACGACATCAAAGCAATTTTTCCCCCTGATGCAAGAACTAAAGCTCTTTTGTGCTACCTTTTTGTTTAGCTTAGTAGATCGGAGTCAGTATTATGAATGTTTCGAAACTGTTTCGCGATTTCTTTTGACATGTCGGCATTACAGACCCAATTAAACGCACCCATTAGTTTGGCCGTACCATGCTTAATGTCGGAGAGTTTTGCTAAAATTTGGTTAAATCGATAAACATTAGCGAAGCAAAAACGTTTCGAACGAAAGTTTTAGAGAAACGGTTTGCTGCCAATACAGTGTTTTAGATTTTCGTACCAAAATGAGCGATCACGGCGGAATTGTTTATGCACACATTTCCTAACTAGAATGGCTGTATAGTGCTGTTTGTTATTCCCGTAGTTTTCGTGTGCTTGCCTAATGATCTGTCATTTCTGTATCTTAGGCTGCTGTGAAGAAGCGCTTTGATTTAAACATTGTGCAGTTTAATAGTTTACCTATGAAGAAGCTATTATTAACAGCAAGGTAATTCCTTGTTTGGCTACTTTTGTAATGGCGTAGCGAAACTGGTGCTGGAGGAGGATGAAGAAGATTAGTTGGACCTATCGTGTGAAAAATGAAGAAGTATTACTTAGAGTCGAGGAGGAAAAGAACCTCCTACATACAATAAAACGAAGGAAGGATAATTGAGTTGGTCATATCTGGCGCGAGAACTGCCTTCTGAAACTTGTTATTGAAGGAAAGATAGAAGGGACGGGAAGACGAGGCAGAGGACATGCGCAGCTACTGTATGACCTTGAGGAAATAAGAAGGTCCTGGAAATTGAAAGAGGGAGGACTAGATCGCGCTCTGTGGAGAACTCGCCCTGGAAGAAGCCGTGGACTTGTAAGACGGGCTACTACGTGATGATGTGCAAGACTAAATGGATACGCTGTTTGTATGCGTTTGGAGAAGTTTGATTTTAAAAACCTTCTACCATCTGCATATGTACTTCAAGGCGAATGTGTTTTCGTTTATGCCAAAGTTAAAAGAAAGTGCTTCTTACAATGATTGAATTCTTACAAATCCTTTCCATGATACCGGCTTGTATTGTAATTTTGCTGTTTTGCGTTGATATTTTGTCTTGTGAATAAAGTGACTGATGTGAGGGCGATTGTTATTGTGAACGAGACGTCGTCACAGAGGTGGTTCCGCAGGAAGACGATACGAATAGCCTCTTCGGGTTTCGATTCATCGGTTTAAAAAAAAAAAGACTGCGGTCTGCTTTTAGACAGCTCTTCGTATTTAAGGAAGTTACTTAGTCAGAAATTTGATAGAACCAAATATGGACTTTAGTGGTAGTTTAGCTATTCCTAGGCTTCGACTAAGAGGACGACCAAACAACAGATGGTGGAATTTTGTACAAACAGATATTAATAAATGCAAAATTATAAATTGGGAAGAGAGGTCAAACAACAGAGCTGAGTGTGAGAAGTGCATTAAGGAGGCGAAGGTCCGCATTGGACTGCAGTGGCATCTAAGAAGAAGAAGAAGATGGTGATGATGATGATGATTCCTGGTGTTCAGACTGTTTAAAACGACCCGGTAATGTATAATTTCGCGCTTATTTTATATTTTATTTTCGCATATTTTCTGTAAATTCAGCCCCCTTCACCTTTCGCAATTACTGTTGCTGTGCGCATGTTAAACGCAATATTCGTAACAGTATGCTTTCGGTTTAGCCTGCTCTTGATTCTGCAGTGACAACGTGATATTCAGCGCTGAGGCTCCTCCTGCAGTGTGCATGGCTGACATACATAATTCAGAAAAATGAGTAGCGGCCAATTGGGTGTGGGAGAGATTTTTGTGGCTTCGTGATCCACTTGTACACCAGATTCTTCATATTTTTAGGCGCGTTCGCATAATTGCGAAAAGCGACCATTAGCTTCGTCGTGTCTGTCCTTCCGTCCGTCCGTCCGTCCGTCCGTCCGCATGGAACAACTGCGCTCCCACACGACGGATTTTCGTGAAATTTGATATTTGGGTATTTTTAGAAAATCTGTCGAGAGAGTTCAAGTATCGTTAAATATCCGACAAGAATAACGGACACTTTAAATGAAGACCTATTTTTTTTTTTGTTATACATCTCTTGAGTTCTTCTTAGAATGAGAAATGCTTCTGAGAAACCCTGTAGGGATCATCAAAACACACACTTAAGCTCATCCGCTTTTCCGAAAATCGTGCCCTTTATGAGATAATGTGAAAAATTTGTTAGAGCCAGACAGGCCACAGATGACTATATCACGGCGCATGCGCTTTGCATGCCGGACAACTAAGGAACGAATACAGGCATTCATAATATTTAATACGTATTGCTTTTCCACAGCTCCAATAGTTACACGAGCGCGTCTCGTTGCTACATGATAGGTACATTGCCCGTCTTCTTTAATCCCATAGAGTTTTACAATAGTACGAAGCAAAATTACCCACTGCACATGCCACGGGTTCGGAAAACTGCTTGAAGGTCATGGTGTAGAACCTGCGGTTAATGTAGAGGCAAGTCCAGAGACGCTATAGAAGATAGGAAACTGTAAGTTGATACTGCTGGTGAACACAAAACAGTCGTTACCTGTTTTGAAAGTGAATACAAATTGGCTCAGTCTGGTGGAGCCAACATAGTAGGTTTCACGTTCGTATGTGTATATTCTTAGCTTCTTAGCTGATGACAAAAAGCAGAATTTTTTGTTTGTGGTTCCGTACATCGCTGATATATATTAACAATTGTCGAACGAGATGCAACACAAAGCAGTCTATTTATTATTCTGCAAGTACACAAAACTGTAACTATAGCCTCCGGTACTGATCATATTTTTTTGTGCAGCTACCTCCCTCCAACGTGGCCAAGCTAGCCTGGCCACGTTGGATATGACCAGTACCGGAGCCTGTAGTTACAGTTTTGTGTACTGTTGATGGGTGTGGTTGACACCCGAAACATGTAGAGTGAACTTGCAGAATAATAAATAGACTGCTTTGTGTTGCATCTCGTTGGACAATTGTTGATATAGACAAAAGGAGAAACACCTTTCCAATTTTTGTTTGCAGCAAATTACATAGGAAGTGTACGTACGGCACAGGTTCGAGGCACGTTGGGGTCTTTACATGCTGGACAATTCGCAGATTGTCATACCATTTAATCCAAAGTGGTCATAGTTCTTTGTTGCTGCCCGCAGTTGTGCATACATTACGGAATATTAGTGTCGTTACTACGGCAATTTACTTCTTTTCTTTGAAGAAACGTACTGTTTGCATGTCTACATAATTTTGCGTATGTTAAATTATCGGTTATGCATAACCTAAAATTTTCACCCCCTCTAAGTATTTTGCAGTTGCTAACTTTAACAGTATCTCATATGCGTTTAGCCTCATGTACAATTGGTACCGGCTCTCTTTGTCGAGGGTAAAGCGGCCGGGGTGTATCGTTAACCACCCATCCCCATCTAGTGCCGAGGTTGAAGAAATAGTAGAGCTGTACGTCTACTGTCCCTCTGAACCTTCGTGGCCTGTGCTAGGGTGAATTTTAACTTTATTTCATACATGGTCAGTAGGTATATTTATGATCCATTTAAATACCAAGTTTTTATATTCAAAGACGTAATAAATAGTAAATATTATTGTTATTGACTTGTATATTTTCCTTGTTTATGCATTTTGTAAACTGCTAGAAGGAAAATTTGATGGCTGTGTCGGAACCTGACGCAACAGCACGATCCTTCGTCAATACATTATTACCTTACACCACAACAATTTTGTGTGCAGTACAAGTCTGTCTATGGTCTCTCTTGCTATGTCTTACGTTTTATAATTATCTCGTGATTTGGGGGGAAAAATATGTTAGACATAATGTATGGGTTTTGAATTTCTGTACAACTGTCATGTAGAAGTTTTCTCAACCCAAGAAGAATTCGGTAAGATGTAAAATGTACGTAAGTCGTCATGTAAAGTGCTGGCTGTTTGTTTGTTTGTTTGTTTGTTTTTTTAAAAGACTGTAAATTTTCTGCACAGATATTAATTACCCCATCCCCTACGAAATTTCATGAAAACCCGTCCACGGAGAGCCGAGTACTGTGCGAGTGGACGGACGGACTAACCTACAGACATGACGAAGGTTAGTAGCTTGTCGCAACTATGCGAACGTGCCAATAGACGGGTATATATCAGTTTACTAACGCACTTCCGCCACAAGCGTTAGTCCTAAAACAGGCCGATAGACTTATTATTATTATTATTATTCAAAATCAGTCCCATTACAAGCCTGGAGTGGCCCAGAGGGTTCCCAGAAGTTAAGGCTCCCAGATTTCGTGACAACGGCACAGGATGGTGGTAGGTTGTCAGCCTTACGCACCGGCCTCCTTTACCCCCAGGAAATACTCCTGGTACTCATTTCTGTTAGAGGCTGAGTCGACCCCAGGACCATAGTGCGATCAGAAGGATTTTCTGTCAATGAAAAATCCACTGACATGAGCTGGGATCGAACCAGCAACCTTCCGATTTGTAGCACAGCACCTTAACCACTGTGCTACCACGGTCCCCTATTATTCTTGTTATTATTATTATTATTATTTATTTGTATGACAGTGTACCTAAAAATGAAAAGAATTGGTTTTGAAAGTGTATTAGCACACAAAGAATATTATGGTAATTTAATAATAATAGTAATAATAATCCAGTCCTTGTAGGATTTATGGTTAATAAAGTGGCCCTCGAACAGTTTTTCTCCGCGTACTTTGGCTTCCCCCTTTCGGAATAATACCATTATCGTTGCATACTCGTTCACTCGCATGTCATCCCGCTGTATTATGTTGGCATTCTACAGCGTCGCATAATAAAAATTGATGATAATGATGATTCAGACATCTGGAATTTCCGTCAAACCTGTAGTTTCACTTTCAAAAATGACCACAAAAGTAAATGACATTACGTGCTTAATGGAGCAATTGATCAGCGTAAGCCACTGACTAACCAAGCGCACACAAAAAGCAGTGGAGTTGAAATATTTCAGGTTATGACAGCGGTGCTGTTGAATGCTCAAGTCTTCTGGGGTGTTCTGCCGTGTCGATTGGCAAACAGTTAACTGACGTTTCGGACGAGTCTTCTGCCTCCAGCTTCGTGGTTTATCAGTCCATTTACTTGGATTGAGATACGCTGTAGGAGGAGACAGCACGCTTCTTCGCAACATCGGTAACTATTTACCAGTTCACGCGGCGTGACAGCCCAGAAAATGAATCCTAAAAAAAAAAAAAAATTCACCGTACATCTACTGATTTCATGACGTTATGTAGACATGTATGTGAAATTCTCTTCAAACTGTCTGCGGAACAAGTGGACTGACTGCGTGATGTCATGGCGACTGATGTCGTAGGCCCTCCCATGAAATGGGTATCCCACGAAATTAGGCACAATGAAACTATTTACTGGGACTGAAACAAACCTGGTTTAATTTAATCAACACACCAACTAATGCACATACATAAAATTTTTACATTAAAACATTTAAAATCGCTCCAACGTGTTTCGATCCTAAGATCATCTTCAGAGAGCCGCACTGTTCCTTGCTAAAGTCACATACTTAAAAATCAGTGAGTGTTTTTAAAAATTTGACCATCAAGGGACAGTGTAGCTCCCTGAAAGTGATCTTAGGATCGAAACATGTTGGAGCGATTTTAAATGTTTTAATGTAAATTTTTATGTATGTGCATTAGTTGGTGTGCTGATTAAATGAAGGCAATGCCATTTAGAAGGCGAAGACCAAATATGGGAGAGCAGTATTCAGATGGACTTACGGAAGTAGAATGAGCTGGCTTGGGTTGGATTTTTCAGGACCGGGACAAATGTTTTAATGTAAACATTTTATGTATGTGCATTAATTGGTGTGCTGATTAAATGACTCTACTGTGCAACGATAAAGATTAAAAAAAAAAAAGAAAAACCTTGTTTGATCCATAGATATTATTATAGAATGGGGATTAAAATTGGGCCGCGGTGGCTCAGGCGGCGGGCGGACGACCAAGGAATCGTGGTTTTATTCCCGGCAGGGGCGAAAGATATTTTTCTTCTCCATCGCGTCCAGATCGGCTCAGAGGTGGGGGGTGGGGGGGGGCGGTAGCCAACCATGCTACTCTTCAGTAGGTAAAAGGGGTAAAGCATTTGGGACGTGAAGCTAGCCACTCGCTTTCATCTAGTGCCAAAGTTTGAGAAGGCTTGCAGCTTTAGTTACTTCCCACATGCGTTCGTGGTGTGGTGCTTAATTAAGCACAGGGACAACTCTGCTTTGCTTTATGGTTAGCAATGAACGGCATGGGCGCTGTAACTACAGCAAATTCATGTCATTACAAGAACGAAAGCTGAGATGGCTTTGCATCGAACATAGTTACAGCAGAACAGTGCGCCATCAAACAGCCGTAGCTGTGAACATGACGTGATGATGATCGAGTGGAAAATGTCAACAAAATGGCGACGCTCCTATCACCCCCAGAGATAGAAGGTGAGATGACAGGATGAAGGGAAGGGGAGACATCCCCAGCATCCAACAGAGAGGGGCGATGCGGGGGACCAAAAATCCATAACACCCCACAGCAAAGTGTGGTCCCAGGCCAACGCTGAACCTGCCTCAGAAACACAAGCGTCTAAATCGCAGTTGTGATAAAGTTCAGTTTACCGTCAACTTTCGTACAATTATGAACCTTATTGTTTTATCACTGTAAAAGACGTAAATCTCCGTAATACGAGTGACGTATATTCCATCATCCTGTGGTGTTCCCACGTTAACTACATGTAAAAATATCTCCCAGGATGGAGTGTCTGCTGTGTGCCTATTATAATCCGCCATGCTGTGACGATAACCAGCACTGTTGACACTACCGCTATTTAATATCAAGGTCTGCATTTCAAAATCAACGTACGTGGCGGTTGGACAATTATTTTTTGTGGAGATCGGAATGAGTTTCTTCTTCAATGGCCGTGAGCTTAACAACAACGATAAGAAACATACTGTATAACTTAATGGTATCTCAGAAACTTGACTATTTACGTTAGGCTCAATAAAGGAAGAAACGTTCAGTCATCAGTCAGAACACATATTGTACTTGATGTTTGGCAGACCGTGCATCATTAGAATAACAATGTAAGCAGCCAACAAGATGCAACATATTCGTTTATTGATCCTTTTATTGATCTATTTAAATCAGCTCTACATGTTTCGAGCGACAAACTCGCCCATCCTCAGGAGCACTTTTTAACTGTATATACAGCTTTTGGTACAATACACTGATATTAATGCTGACTGGTGCCAAACTTGGCACCGGTCAGCAGCAACATCGGGTGCATTGTACCAAAAGCTGTATATACAGTTACAAAGTGCTCCTGAGGATGGGCGAGTTTATCGCTCGAAACATGTAGAGCTGATTTAAATAGATCAATAAAAGGATCAATAAATGAATCTGTTGCATCTTTTTGGCTGCTTACATTATTAACTTATAGTGTCTTTCAAAGACATTGGCTACACGTTTCGGATTAATTAATCCGTAATCAGACCCTGTATACGAAGTAAATAACAGGTATAGTGTAACGCCATATCACCTTAGGTACTTGCATTGTGTTCGTTGTGGGATCCCGCATCACAATTTGTAACCTTAGTAATGGATCTTTTACTGTTACAAGTTTATTTAAATTGACAATTGTGGTGTGGGATCCCACAACAAACGAAACGGAAGTACCTACGTTAACATGGCACTTTTTATACCTGCTATTTATCTTGTATATAGTGCCTGATGATGGATTAATTAATCCGAAACTTGTAGATAATGCCTTTGAGAGAGAATGCAAGTTGTGTTCTGACTGACGTCATAAATTTTCCCTCTATTGAGTTATAACACAACGGGTTGTGTTACGTTAAGTTACGTTAGGCTGTTTGCACTGATACAAATTAACTTACAGGCACAGGTAGCCTATGTTAGAACACAAAACTAGCATGATATCCTAAATGCTTAATTGACTGCCTCGTTAATGAAGCACAGTCTAGAGGGAGACCACTTAATTTTCTCGTATCCTTTCGTGGATAGGCGTAGGCTTGTAGTTAATACGCAAACTGCGCCCCCCAGAATTTGTATTTCCGTGACGTTCGAGAATTCCGTTCAGTAAAATTTATTCTGTTTACTGTCAGTGAGAAGGAACAAATGACGATATGTCCTTTCTGGTAACCTACAGAAGTAACGTCACCATTTAGCGGACATTTTTTAAGGTACGGCCCGCGGTCCGTAGTTTCCCATATCTAATTAAACCTATATCTATCCCCTTATGTTATTCTCCCCTAATCAAGCCTATATCTATCTCCCGCTGTTATTCTGTCCTGATGAAGCCTATATCTATACCCCTCTTATTCTCCCCTGATCAGGCCTATATATATATATATACAGGGTGTTTCACGACTTTAGGGCATAACTGCAGGAGGTGATTTCCTAGGTCTTTGTGATCAAAAAAGTTCATATAAACATGTGTCCGATTTTGGACGTTTACGGAGTT
>Ga0131853_10013442_pt1 | contig 15008 bp, 16 predicted proteins | sample TergutLab28metaG_FD_92764 | JGI IMG/M metagenome (GOLD analysis project Ga0131853, IMG submission 92764) | Labiotermes labralis P1 segment gut microbial communities from Petit-Saut dam, French Guiana - Lab288 P1 (version 2) (version 2) | ecosystem: Host-associated > Arthropoda: Insects >... | reverse complement strand
TGTGAAACTGCACCATTAGTAATCCAAGATAATGAGCTTATCGTTGGTGCACCAAACGGACAACCTCGTGCTGGAGCTTTCGCTCCTGATATATCTTGGAGATGGATGAGAGACGAGATTGATACAATAGGAACTCGTCCACAAGATCCATTCTACGTATCAGAAGAAGATAAGAAAATCATGCGTGAAGAGTTGTTTCCTTTCTGGAAGGGGAAATCGGTTGACGAGTTTTGTGAAGATCAGTTCCGTGAAGCAGGGGTTTGGGACATTTCAGGAGAATCCTATGTCTCTGACTGCTCCTATCACGCCTTAAACGGCGGTGGCGACTCTAACCCCGGCTATGACGTAATTCTGATGAAAAAAGGCATGTTGGACATCCAACAAGAAGCCAAGGCGCATTTAGAAAAACTTGATTACGAAAACCCGGATGACTTTGATAAAATCTACTTCTATAAATCCGTCATTGACACCACCGAAGGGGTCATGATTTATGCCAGAAGAATGTCCGAATACGCCGCAGAGCTTGCCCAAAGAGAAACAGACCCAAAGCGCAAGCAAGAGCTTCTGACCATCTCAAAAGTAAATGCACGCGTTCCGGCGCATAAACCGGAGAGTTTTTGGGAGGCGATTCAAGCGGTTTGGACGGTCGAGTCTCTCTTAGTTGTCGAAGAGAACCAGACCGGCATGTCCATCGGGCGTGTGGATCAGTACATGTATCCTTTTTACAGAGCGGATATTGACTCCGGCAGATTGAGCGAGTACGAAGCATTTGACCTCGCGGGCTGTATGCTCATTAAAATGTCTGAAATGATGTGGATTACGAGCGAGGGCGGTTCTAAGTTCTTCGCGGGGTATCAGCCGTTTGTTAACATGTGTGTCGGCGGCGTAACACGGGAAGGGCGAGACGCAACGAATGATTTGACCTACCTGCTGATGGACGCCGTGCGGCATGTTAAGGTATATCAGCCTTCCTTAGCGACACGGATTCATAATCAGTCGCCGCAGAAGTATTTGCGAAAAATTGTAGATGTGATTCGCGCCGGTATGGGCTTCCCTGCCTGCCACTTTGATGATACCAGCATTAAAATGATGTTGGCGAAAGGTGTTTCGATTGAAGACGCAAGGGATTATTGCCTGATGGGCTGCGTTGAACCGCAAAAGTCCGGGCGTTTATATCAGTGGACTTCTACTGCGTACACGCAATGGCCGATTTGCATTGAGCTTGTCTTAAACCGGGGCGTACCCTTGCACTATGGGAAGCAAGTGACACCGGACGCCGGAGCGTTGAGTCAGTATAAAACCTTTGAACAGTTTGACAAAGCAGTCAAAGATCAAATTCAGTATGTCACAAAACTATCCAGCATCGCGACTGTCATTACGCAGCGCGTTCACCGCGAACTCGCGCCGAAGCCTTTGATGTCCATCATGTACGAAGGCTGTATGGAAAGCGGCAAAGACGTTGCGTCCGGCGGGGCAATGTATAATTTCGGCCCCGGTGTGATTTGGTCAGGACTTGCAACCTATGCAGACTCTATGGCGGCAATTAAAAAGCTGGTTTTTGACGACAAGAAATATACCTTAGAGCAGTTAAATGAAGCGCTGAAAGCAGACTTTGTAGGCTATAAGCAAATCAAAGCAGCCTGCATTCACGCGCCAAAGTACGGCAATGACGACGACTACGCCGATGAGATTGCAGCCGATTTGGTACACTTCACGGAGAGTGACCACCGCAGATACAAAACGCTGTATTCGATTCTAAGCCACGGCACCCTCTCGATTTCAAACAATACGCCACTCGGTGCGCTTACGGGTGCATCCGCCAACGGGCGCACTGCATGGACACCGCTTTCTGATGGTATCAGCCCAAGCCAAGGATCAGACGTATTCGGACCGACGGCTGTAATTAAGTCGGTATCTAAAATGCCAAATGATAGCATGAACATCGGTATGGTGCACAACTTCAAGCTGATGAAAGGGCTTCTGGATACGCCGGAAGGTGAAGATGGCATCGTAACGCTGCTACGCACTTCTTCGATTTTAGGCGCAGGCGAGATTCAGTTTAACTATCTGGACAACGAAACACTGCTTGACGCGCAAAGACATCCGGAAAAATATCGTGATCTCGTGGTGCGTGTAGCCGGGTATAGCGCCTTCTTTATCGAGCTGTGCAAGGATGTCCAAGATGAAATTATCAGCCGCACAATGATTGAATCGGTCTAACACATGATTGAAAGAAAAGCGCTCGTATTCAATGTGCAAAAATACAACACCTTTGACGGGCCGGGCGTTAGAACGATGGTTTTTTTCAAAGGCTGCCCTCTGCGTTGTAAATGGTGTTCTAACCCGGAAGGCCTAGATAGCAAATATAGCGTGATGTACCGAGAAAATGTCTGCAATGGCTGTGGTGTCTGTGTTCCAGTTTGCCCCGTCAATATCCATGTCATGTCCGGCAGAGAACATCAGGTGATCCGAACGATAGATTGCATTGGTTGCAGAGCCTGCGAAAAAGCCTGTCCGCAATCCGCGCTTGCAATTTTTGGCGAGGCAAAGACAGTTTCTGAGCTTTTAGAAATTATAGAGCAAGACAGGTCGTTTTACGATGTTTCAGGCGGTGGAGTAACTTTGGGCGGCGGGGATGCCATTGTGCAACCGGAGGCCGCGGCGAACTTGCTGTTTGCTTGCAAGCGCGAGGGCATCAATACGGCTGTTGAAACTTGCGGATACGGCAAGCTTGCCCCTCTGCTTCAAATTGCAGAGCATACAGATTTGTTTCTATATGATCTGAAACTCATGGATTCCAAACGACATGCTTTTTATACGGGTGTTCACAACGAGAGCATCTTAGAAAATGTAGCGGAGCTGATCCGCCGGAAATTTCATGTACGAATTCGAGTGCCGCTCTTGAAAGGGATCAACGATGATACAGAAAATATCGAACAGATGGCGCGGTTCTTGAAACCATTTACCGAGTATCGAAACTTCAAAGGGGTGGAGATCCTGCCCTATCACAAGTTAAGCGTAGGGAAATACCCCGCGCTCGGCCTGGAGTATAAGCTGGAGGGCGATTACGCGGTACCCGAAGCAAGGCTTTTAGAGATTCAAGATAGGATGAGCCGACACGGCATCACCTGTTCCATTGTACGGCATTGAAAACGGGAGGCGGCATATGGACGTGTTCAAAGACAATCACATAGAGCGTATCATTCAAGAATCTGTCCCCGGCAAACAGGTGACGATTGCACATATCATCGCGGCTCCCATGCAGGATGTATATGAGAATCTGAATATGGAGCCAAAAGGGGCCATCGGCATTTTGACCCTGACACCTTGCGAAACAAGCATCATCGCGGCGGACATTGCCACGAAAGCAGCGACGGTAAAGATCGCTTTTTTAGATCGCTCAACCGGGTCGCTGATTATCACCGGAGATGTGCAGAGCGTAGAGAGCGCGTTAGGTGCGATCACAGAAACCCTGCGAACTTATATGGGCTTTGCGACTGTCTCGATCACAAAGACATAAGCGAGCCAAGTTGGAGGCAAATATGAAGTTTCACTATTGCGACAAGCTGATTGAAGATTTTTTACATGCAGTTGAGAAACCTGTTGTCGAAAAAGGCGCAAGATATTACACGGGAGTGGATTTAGGTACGGCCTGTGTTGTCATCTGCGTATTAAACGAAGCGGGTGATCCGGTTGCCGGGGCATATCAGTACGCTGATGTGGTAAAAGACGGGATGCTTGTTGATTACATGGGTGCCGTGCAAATTGTACGTGACCTGAAGCGACAGTTGGAAGCGCAGTTAAATACCGAACTACACACGGCAGCGGCGGCAATTCCGCCGGGCACAGACCAATTAGATTCAGGTGCAATCAGAAATGTGGTGGAGAGCGCCGGATTTGAGATAGACCGTATCTTGGACGAACCCACAGCGGCAAACGAGATACTACAGATCAAAAACGGTGCCATTGTAGACATTGGCGGCGGCACAACGGGTATTTCGATTATCAAGGACGACAAAGTCGTGTATGTCAACGATGAAGCCACAGGCGGAACGCATTTCTCGCTGGTGGTTTCCGGCGCGTACAAGTTGCCGTACGAAGAGGCGGAACTCTACAAGCGGGATCGGAACAACCACAAGGAACTGATCGGCGTGTTAAAGCCCGTAATTGAAAAAGTGGCCTCCATCATAAGCCGTCACATAGCGGGTCATGATGTGCAAGAGATTTTACTGGTCGGCGGTACGTCCTGTCTGAACGGGATAGAGGATATCATCGCTGAAAAAACGGGTGTGCTTACGCACAAACCGCAAAATCCCATGTTTGTTACACCCTTGGGCATTGCGCTCAGCTGCAAAAATCACAAGATATAAGGAGTGTTCTCTATGGAGTTTCGTATCATCAAATCGCCCTCGCCCGGCGCTTTGGACATCATTCTAAAACGCTCCAATATCAAGCCGGAGCAAGCGGGTATCTGCAAAGACGCGATCGGGCTTGTACAAGGCCGGATGATAGATATGGTGGTTGCCGCTGATATGGCGTATAAAATGGCGGATGTGACTGTGTGTGATGTGAAAGGGAGCTGTCCGCAGAATATGATTTTGTTAGCAATGTTTGGTGACACTGCATCTGTAGAAGCTGCCATTTCCTCAATTAAATCTGGTATGGAGGCGAAAAAATGATAACGGCAAAATTAATCGATAATGTATGGGCTACCAGAAAATCGGAACGCTTAAACGGCTTTAAGCTGATGCTGGTGGAAGTGATCGGCGGAAAAGACGCGAATACGCGGCTTGTTGCGATTGATACCATCGGCGCGGGCATAGGCGATCGCGTGCTTGTCTGCACCGGCTCTGCCGCCCGCCGCATGATAGGTGACGATAGTGCCCCTGTCGATGCTGCGATTATTGGCATCATAGATGAGGATTGCAAGCTGGTCTAGTTGAGGTGGAAGCTGATGGATGTTGTCGGGATGATTCGAGCGTCAGGCGTAATAGGCAATGGTGGGGCCGGATTTCCCACGCATGTAAAACTGGCGCAAAAAGCGGAATATGTACTCCTAAACGCCGCAGAATGTGAGCCTCTGATCCGGGTGGATGGACAGTTGTTAGACCACTTTCCGTCTGAAGTGATAACAGGCTTAAATTATGCGCGAGAATGTGTAGACGCGCCCAAAGCGATTATCGGTATGAAAGCAAAACACGCAGAGGCGATACAAGTTCTAAACGAGATAATTCATGCCCGGGGTCTAGAGGCGGTTTTAGAAATAAAGCCAATGGCAGATGTCTACCCGGCGGGAGACGAGCAGGTGCTGGTTTACGACCTGACGGGGCGCATTGTCCCCGAGGCGAATATCCCGATGGCGGTCGGCTGTGTTGTGATCAATGTGGAAACCGCCTTGCATATATATCATGCCGCGAATGGGAATCCGGTCACTGAAACATTTTTAACGCTGGCAGGAGATATTCCGCAGCCACGCACAGTAAAAGTGCCGATTGGAACGCCCATAGAGGATATATTAAAGCTCTCCGGTCTGGAGGATTACGCTCGGTACGCCGTGATAGACGGCGGTCCCATGATGGGGGTAGTGTTAGATAAGCTAGACGGTCATGTGACAAAGAAAACGAAGGCTCTGATTCTGCTGGACAAACAAAGTGTGCTCATCCGAAAAAAGAGTATGTCACCGGAGCAGGTCAGGCGCATCAACCGCGCCACATGCGAACAATGCCGGATGTGTACAGATTTATGTCCGCGCTATCTTTTAGGACACGATTCCGAGCCGCACAAGACAATGCGGATGACGACCTATAACATCAAAGACCAAGAAATGCAGAAACGAGCGCAGCTCTGTTGTCTTTGCGGTTTATGCGAGTTGGTTTCTTGCCCGATTGGACTGTTTCCCAAATCAGCGAACCAGGTGTATCGGGACGAACTGCTGCAAGAGGGGATCCGTTATAAATCCGAGCGGAGCGCCTTTGCGGTGCGAACAGGCCGCGCATATCGTCAACTTCCCACGAAGCGACTACTGTATCGTCTGGGACTTTGGAAATACGACAAAGCGGCACCTCTAACTGAACTTTCTTACCAGCCGACGCGTGTACACATTCTGACCAGCCAACATGTAGGCGCACCGGCTGTGCCGACGGTCAGTATGGGAGAGAAGGTACAAAAAGGGCAGTTGATCGGAGAGATTCCGGCGGGGGCGTTGGGCGCTAGAATCCATGCCAGCGTAGATGGGATCGTTGCTGCGGTGACAAAGGACTACATCGAACTCACGAGAGAGGGGGGCTAATATGCGACAAGCGATTGGAATGCTTGAATTTACCAGTATTGCGCGCGGGATCTATACCGTGGATCAGATGGTGAAAGCCGCAAATGTCGAGCCGGTTACAGCCACCTCTACCTGTCCCGGAAAATACATTGTACTTGTGACAGGCGATATTGCCGCCGTTGAAAGCGCTGTAGAAATCGGAGAACAAGAAGCCGGGGAATATATGGTAGACAGTATCATTATTCCAAACGTGACCCCGGTCATCTTTTCGGCAATTGTGGGGACGACCATGCCGGACGCGGTTGAAGCGGTCGGAATCATTGAATCCTTCTCTTTGTCCACCATGGTAATCGTGGCAGACGCGGTACTAAAAACCGCCGATGTCACGCCGCTGGAGTTGCGCCTCGGAAATGGATTGGGCGGGAAAGCGTATTTTACGTTTACCGGCGCTGTTTCGGCTGTGCAGGTTGGCGTCCAAGTAGGGACGGAACTTGCGGGTGAAAAGGGATTGTTTGTAAACGCGGAAGTGATCCCATCGCCTTCGGAACATCTGATCTCATCGTTATTGTAAGAAAGGAGGAAGTGTATGGCAAAGCTGATATCTATAAGCGATGTTGAACTCTTGTATAAAGCAGGAGAGAAGATTTGTTTCATCGAGCAGAAAACCATCATCACGCCGGCTGCCAAAGATCTGGCGCGGCAGCATGGGATCGCGTTTTCCGTTCAAGGGCAGCCGGAAGAGAAGCAAGCAATGCAGGGAATAAAATTAGCCTTTTCTGTTCAGGGACAGCCAGAACAGAGTTGCGCAACACAGGGAATGAAACAAAGTGAGGCTTATCCCACCAGTGGGGGGGTAGAAGTAGACTATGACCTGCAAAGCTTGCAAGAGGCGCGTGACTTAGTTTCACGGGGCGATGTTGCCGCCGAGCAGATTGCAAGTTATACGGAAGAGCAGATTGACCGGATTTTACGCAATATGGTCGAGGCGGCAAAGCAATATAACGTGGAATTTGCGAGAATGGCGGTCGAAGAGACGGGCTTTGGTAATGTTGCAGATAAGACCTATAAAAACCATCTGGCAACGGTCTTGGTCTATGAGGCGATCAAAGACATGAAAACCATAGGGGTGCTCGAAGAGGATGTCGTGAATAAAGTCACGACGATTGCCGAGCCGATGGGTCTGCTGATGGGGATTATCCCCTCGACGAACCCCACATCTACTGCGATGTTTAAATCCATCATTGCAATCAAAGCGCGCAATAGCATTGTGTTTTCACCGCATCCGTCTGCGCTCAAATGTACACTTGCAGCGGCAGAGCTAATGCGAAAAGCGGCGGTAGAGGCGGGCGCGCCTGAAAACATCGTGGGCTGTATTTCAAAGCCCTCTGTAAAAGCCACCGATGAGATGATGAAAAGCGACAAAGTGAAGCTGATTATCGCGACAGGCGGGCCCGGTATGGTAAAAGCTGCCTACAGCGCAGGGAAACCGGCGCTCGGCGTGGGCGCTGGCAACACACCCGCCTACATCGAAAGAAGTGCGGATATTCCGAAAGCGATTTCGGATATTATAGCGAGCAAAACCTTTGATAACGGGACGATCTGTGCCTCGGAACAGGCAATCGTTGTTGAGGAATGTATCCGTGACGCTGTGATCGCTGAATGCAAGCGGCAAGGCGGCTATTTCATGAGCCGTGAAGAGACAGAGAAAGTATGCGCTGCCATATTCAAAGGCACGCACGCGATGAACGCAAAGCTTGTTGGGCGGGAAGCGCATGTAGTTGCCGAGGCCGCTGGCATCTCTGTGCCGCCCGGTACGAAGGTGTTGATTGGCGAACAGTTTGGCGTAGGTGCGGGCTATCCGCTGTCTTATGAAAAGCTTACCACAGTGCTGGGTTTCTACACGGCAAAAGACTGGGAAGAGGCCTGCCATTTATGCATTGACCTCCTGCAAAACGGGATCGGACACACCTTGAGCTTACATACCAGAAACGAAGAAATTGTAAAAAAATTCTCTGTAAAGCCGGCTGCGCGTATTCTGGTCAACACCGGGGCGAGTCAAGGTGGAACAGGTGCCAGCACCGGTCTGCTGCCTTCCTTTACTTTGGGCTGCGGCACATGGGGCGGGAGCTCCGTTTCAGAAAACGTCAGTCCGTTGCATCTCATCAATACGAAGAAGGTAGCTTACGGAATCAAAGATTGCCTTACCCTTGCCAATAGCGATCCGCTATTTTGCTATAACATCAGCCCAAACAACAGCAGCAGTTTGATGACAGGGATGATAGATGACGCGAAAACGATTCTGTCAGACAACAGCGGCACGGGGATATCTGGGCGAGAGTTCCATGCAATCATCCAAGATTTGGTTGCTATATTGAAGAAAGAGGGGTGAGTGGGGCGCGAAAAGATGATATGATAACGATAGGAAGGAGCGTGAAGCACACGAGTAATCCAGATAGTGTGTTGACAGCCATCTTGGATGCGCTGAAAAACCCGGTGACAGGCCGGATTCCCATTGGGATATCAAATCGGCACATCCATCTTTCGCAGGCGGATTTGGAGCATTTATTTGGCTTTGGGTATTGCCTGACGAAGATGAAGGACTTATCGCAACCCGGACAATACGCCTGCAAAGAGACCTTGACGATCTGCGGCCCGAAAGGTGCCATTGAGAAAGTCCGCGTACTTGGCCCCGTTCGTACAAAAACACAAGTTGAAATTTTGGCGAGCGACTGTTTTAAACTCGGTGTTGCCGCTCCTGTGAAGCCTTCAGGCGACTTGAACGGGACGCCGGGCGGTATCACATTGGTGGGGTCAAAGGGAAGCGTACAGTTGACAGACGGCCTCATTATCGCACAGCGCCACATACACATGACAAAGGACGATGCCAGGAATTTGGACGTGCGCGACGGACAGGTTGTGCGTATTGAAGTGTACGGGGCAAGAGGCGGTGTCTTACATGACACCCTGATTCGAGCGAATGATGACTCCCATTTGGAGTGTCATTTAGATATGGAAGAGGCAAACGCGCTTGGCGTGGACGCGTCTTCCGCAGTTGTAATCAAAAAATAAAATTTGTTAAAGGAGAGTAATTATGGCACAGCAAGACGCATTGGGATTGATCGAAACAAAAGGACTGGTCGCTTCGATCGAAGCGGCGGACGCGATGGTGAAAGCGGCGAATGTGACCCTAGTAGGCAAGGAGCAAGTCGGTGGCGGTCTCGTAGCCGTTATGGTGCGCGGTGATGTTGGTGCGGTGAAAGCGGCAACAGATGCCGGCGCTGCTGCTGCACAGCGTATTGGAGAACTGATCTCTGTACATGTGATTCCGAGACCGCATAGTGAAGTGGAAAGCCTTTTACCGGCAGCCGCAAAAAGCAAGTAAAAACAAGGGGAAGTACCTGCACGGACTCAACAGCGGAGAGGGAAAACTGTTCAAGAGGTTTTCCCTCTCGATTTAGAGGTTGTGATGATATGAACTTACAAGACTCATACACGATCGGGGAAGCGGCTGAAAAATGCGGCGTTTCCAAAAAAGCTTTGCGATTTTACGACGAGCAAGGCCTCCTTCGGCCTGACAAAATTGGCGAAAACAATTACAGATACTATTCGACCGAGACACTTTTAACCATACCCATTTTGAAATACTACAAGCAAATGGGCTTTACGCTGTCTGAAATGCGTAATTTTGTGGAAGGCAGCAGTCTAAATCAAACGAGAAGAGTGTTCGCGCAGAAAGTGGACGAACTGAACATAGAGCAAAACGCATGGTATCAAAAACACAGGTCTGTTGTAGACTGGCTGGAACTCATTGAAGAAGCACAGACGGTTTTAGAAAACAACGCAACAGAAGTGGGTGTAAAGTTTAGAGAAAAAGGCAGCTATTTCTACATGGAGCAGCCTTATAATAGCGCACCGATGGAAGCGATTATCAACATCGAGTTCACCAATGAGGTTGCACGTGCCCAAAACGCAATTACAGGGCCTGTGCTGATCCAATTTCCGTCGGGTAAAGAGAGAATGACCGGCACTTGCAAATCTATGCGTCTTGTGCAAAAGACAATCCTGCCACAAGAGGCTTCCATTATGGAATTTGGGGGCGGTCTCTATCTTTCTTGTTACCACATAGGCGCACACGAACATATCGGCGAGACCTATCAAAAGATGATGGACTGGGCGCAAACGCACAAATATGTTTGCGGTGAAGAGTGCTTTGAGCGTTATGTTGTGGACTATTGGACAACGAAAAATAGTACGGATTTTGTAACGGAAATACTGATCGATGTATCAAGGTGAAAAGCGTAGGATAGGTTGATGAAACGAAAACATATGATTATGCTCCTGGCGGTAGTTTATCTGAGCTCATTTGCATCAGGGCTGCCGACAGGAGCATTTGCGTCCGGCTGGCCGGACAAGATGGCGTACATGGGTCTACTTGTAGAGCAGGCGAGCATCCTGCTTGTCGCCAATACAGTGATGTATGCGTTCACTAGCAGTCAACTGAGCAAGCTTTCCCGTTTTCTGAAACTAGAACGCATGAATGCGATAGGCATCGCGATCATGGCAGTGTCCTTAGTTGGGATTGCGATTGCTCCAAACTTCACTGTCATTGTGACTGCGGCTGCACTTGCGGGGCTAGGTTCGGGGATGGTGGATGCCAGCCTGAATGCGTATATGGCAAAATTTTTTTCCTCTGCGAGATACTTGAACTGGCTCAATGCGTTTTGGGGCTTAGGTCCAACGATCGGCCCCATCATTATGGTACAGATGATCGCGCTGTCCGGATGGCGTATGGGCTATTTTGCGCTCGCCGGCGTTGTAGGCGTTTCCGCTGTGATCGTATTCGTAAGTCTCCGAATGGGGCTATGTGCTCAAGAGGGACTGATGCAGGATAAAGCAGCCGAGGCAGACAGAGGAAAGCGGTATCTGACAAAGGCGCGACATCAGTTTATGGAGGTTAGTCTCTTTTTCATCTATGGGGGCATGGAAACGTCCATGGGTTTTTGGCTCGCCACCGTGCTAGTGGAGGCCAGAGGCATGGCCACCACGACAGCGGGGATGTTTACCGCACTTTTCTATGGGGCTACGATGGTAGGACGGATGATTTTCGGCTATGCAGCGAACCGCGTGAAGGACATCACAATGGTGCGTTTTGGGATTGGACTTGCGGTTGTGGGGCTTGTGGTATTGCTTTGGACTGACAGCGTACTTGGTGCGATATTAGTGGGACTGGGGTTCGCGCCGATATTCCCCTGTTTAATCCACGATACGGCGAATCGGTTTAACCCGAAAATCCTCACAAGAATGGTGGGGCACGAAGTGGCAGCCTATGGTGCGGGAGCCGCAATTTTGTCATCACTGAAAGGGCCGGTATTAGCATACATTTCTTTAGAAGTGCTGTTCCCGATTTTGCTAGGTATGACAGGCTTGGTCTTTTTGATAAACGAGATATTGGAGCGGAGCGCAAAGCGGAATAGAGCGTAGAAGTTGCTATGCCGCATCCGGCAGTCGATTTATTCGACTGCCTTGATCTACCCTTGACTGGATGTTTGATTTTTGCTATCGAAGATTGTGAAAGACACAACAAGGTGCGAGTTATACTAATCGGCTCGAACCTTCTCTTAGTTCGAGCCGATTTTCTTTTGTTCCCTTATTAAACTCTAGGAAGTTCGAGGAGATTATCATGTGGAGTGTCGTTTGGCTCTGACCGAACGTATTTCACCCCTCGGGAGCTTGTCGCCGGAACGAGATATGGGTAATAGGGTGAAATGTTTACCTTAATGCTATTCGGGTGATTGTTCAAATGATTATGAACTTCTGCCCTTGGAAAAAAGCCCTGACCGTCAATGTAAATTTCCGAAATTTCTTGTGTGTTATATGAATTTTGACAACCCTGTTGCATTTTGATTTTTGTAGCATACATCACAAATAAAGTACCTCCTTAGTTTTAATGATTTTTGTGTTTATGGTCAGCGAGTTTTTTTCCTGCTGCGGACTTCACAGCAGACGATTGACTGGTCGCAAGTTTCTTCCCAGCTTCACTAACTTTCCGTGGCGGATTGCACTTTTTACCCATAATATCACCTCCCCCTTGTAAAATGAGAGTTTCCCTTGTCGGCACTGTCTATATATTGCGATGTTCCATCTGTGCAACACAAGTATAACACACTCGTTCCCCAAATGCAACACTTATTTGTTGCATTTGGGGAACGGGTGTGTTATGATTCCTTTATACTAGGAGAGGTGGTTTTTATGGATAACTTTTCATTTGGACAATACCTTGTCCAGCTACGAGAAGAACAGTCAATAAGTCAGCGAAAATTAGCTGAAATGGCGGGTGTCACCAACTCTACAATAAGTCGTATCGAAGCAGATTCAGTAAAACCAGACCCTGCCACACTTGAAAAACTTGCGATGGCTTTAAGTGTTGATAAGGCGTTATTGCTAACAAAATGCGGCTACAGTGAAATTCCAGAGGAATTTGTGTTGATTGCCCGCAAGACTGGTGACTTATCTGAAGAAAAAAGGATTGAAGCATACAGAATCTTTAATGAAACGATTGACAAATTCCTCTTGGAAGATGATGACGAGGTGGAATAATAGTGCAATATGACTGGTCAGGTATTACCTCTTTAGCTTATTTAACTTTAATAGGGCTTGATTTGCGGGAGTTCCCAATACCAGCAAATAAAATTAAGTGTGAGGGCGTAAAGATAAGCAGCTATCAAAACTATGCTGAAAAAACAGGACGGTCTATAAAAGAAATAACACTGGGGCATGAGTTAGAGGATGCGTTTCTTCTCAAGGGATTGCGCCCTGACTTAACATTGATTCTCTATGATAAAGAGAAGTATGGTGCACGCATGAAGCATACCCTTTGGCATGAAGTTGGTCACATAAAATGCAGTCATCAAAAGCACGGCGAAAGAGAAGAAAAAGAAGCACACTACTTTGCTGCCCAAGCGAACGCTCCTAACATACTAATTAAAAGCATTTCACAAAGAGGTTACAGCATAGATGTTTCTTTTCTTAAGAAGTGTTTTGGCTTGAGTGAAGAATCCGCAAAAAAGAAAAAAGACTATTTGAGTAGATATGGCTTTGCACATACCAACGAATATGATGACATTGTTTTTACACAGTTTTCAGATTACATAAATGCTAACTACCCTCCTAAAACCAAAAATTTTTATGATCCCTACTATGACGAATTAGAGCGTGAACGTGAAAAGTGGTAATAACACAAGGGCGTAGAATACAAATCTCCCACGTTCAAGCAGGCGGCAAAGCCGGCTTAAAATGAGAGTTGCCATTTTGGCAATTTTCATTCTTTAATCCTCTGCGACCACTGAAAACATAAGATTTTTCAGTCTGTGGGTACGTCAAAATCCAAGTGAAGTTCAAGCTTATTCGCACCCTAAGTCACCGATCCGGAACGGTTTTTTTTGTTGCGAAAAGAGGCCTCACAGATACACTGTAAGGCTCGAAATCGAATATAAGTAAAAGATACCAGGTCATCGCCCGGTATCTTTTTTACATGCCGTGAAACGCTATCCCATAAATACCTTTTCATGGAGACAAACGATTATGGAAAACCGATTAAACCAATCCGCCTCGCCCTATCTGCGCTCTCATGCCGAAAACCCCATCCACTGGTATGAATGGGGCGCGGCGGCGTTTGCGGAGGCCAAGGAGCGGGACGTGCCGATCTTTTTATCGGTCGGCTACTCTTCCTGCCACTGGTGTCACGTGATGAACCGCGAGAGTTTTATGGACGGACAAGTTGCAGCTATGCTGAACGAACACTTTGTGTCCATCAAGCTCGACCGCGAGGAGCGACCGGATATTGACCACCTGTATATGGAGGCCTGTACCGCCATAAGCAGTCAGGGCGGCTGGCCGCTGACTGTCTTTCTCGGACACGATAAAAGCCCCTTTTACGCCGGAACCTATTTCCCGCGTGAGAGCCTGCTCGGCCTACTCACCCGCGTGCGCGACATGTGGCGCGAAGATCGTGAGCGGCTGACGGGTGCGGGACGTGAACTCTTAAGTTTCCTCTCCCGCCCTGTGCCCGGCGGCACTTTGGGGCGGGGCGCTTCTTTAGAGGCGGGCGCGCAGACTTTGGAGGACGCATTCGACCCCCAATACGGCGGATTTCATCCCGCGCCGAAGTTCCCGGCCTTAGGGCGGCTACTCTTTTTGCTGCGGCACGCGCATGCCGCAGAGGAACAGGCGGGGCGTGCGGCGGAGATGGTGCGCACCACGCTCACCGGCATGGCGCAGGGCGGGATATACGACCATGTCGGCGGCGGGTTTTTCCGCTACAGTACGGACGCGCGTTGGCATATCCCGCACTATGAAAAAATGCTCTACGACAACGCCATGGCGATTTTGACCTATGCCGAGGCCGCCGTCGCGCTCGATGAGCCGCAGTTCGCGGAAATTGCCCGGTCATGTGTGGGCTTCGTGCGGCGCGAGTTCGCCGCGCCGGACGGCGGGTTTTATACAGCGCTCGACGCCGAGAACGAAGACGGCGAGGGGGCGTTTTATCTCTGGACGCGCACACAGATCGCGGAGGTGCTCGGCGACCGCGCGGAGGCCTTTTGCGAGATGTTCGAGATTGGCGATAACCTCAGCCTGCCCCATCGGATCGGCCTGCCGCTTTGCGGGGAATACGCTGAGGATTTGTCCCTGCTCTATGCCGCCCGCGCAAAACGGGACTACCCTTTCCGGGACGAGAAGATTT
>Ga0131853_10013441_pt1 | contig 15008 bp, 13 predicted proteins | sample TergutLab28metaG_FD_92764 | JGI IMG/M metagenome (GOLD analysis project Ga0131853, IMG submission 92764) | Labiotermes labralis P1 segment gut microbial communities from Petit-Saut dam, French Guiana - Lab288 P1 (version 2) (version 2) | ecosystem: Host-associated > Arthropoda: Insects >... | reverse complement strand
GTAGCTGTATATAGGACTGGAGGGGCTTGCGGCAAGTGTAGCTGTATATAGGATTGGAGGGGCTTGCGGCAAGTGTAGCTGTACATAGGATTGGAGGGGCTTGTGGCAAGTGTAGCTGTATATAGGATTGGAGGGGCTTGTGGCAAGTGTAGCTGTATATAGGATTGGAGGGGCTTGCGGCAAGTGTAGCTGTATATAGGATTGGAGGGGCTTGTGGCAAGTGTAGCTGTATATAGGATTGGAGGGGCTTGCGGCAAGTGTAGCTGTATATAGGATTTTGGTGGTGAAACCTGAGGGAAGGAAACCACTTGGAAGACCTAAACACAGATGAAAGATAACATTAAATTGAATTTTTAAAATGTTGTAATATGTTTTCTTTTGGGTAATTCCTCGGCTTCTGAGTTCTAATAGCCGACGTTTCGGAACCCTCTACCAGTTCCATCTTCATAGGCAGGTGAATGAAGTATGACAGGGGATGGGATGTGTGGTGTATTTATACCTGACAGGGTTCTGGCAGGCTGGTGGAGGAGCCTATGGAAGGGGAGTGACCGGATGTGGGCGGGTAGGTGCACAACAGGTTGTGGAAGGGGGGGGGGATCGATGTAGTGTACTGGGTGGATGTCTCCTTTTCTTGATAGGGGTTCCGAAACGTCGGCTATTAGAACTCAGACGCCAGGGAATTACCCAAAAGAAAACATATTACATATAGAACACGGCGAAAGCTTAAAATCAAGAATTCTTTAAAATGTTGCTTTCGAAGACGTGGACTGGATACATCTGGTTAAGAACAGAAAAAAGTGTTGGGCTGTTGTGAAAGCGGTGACGAAACTTCTGGTTCCATAAAATGTAGGGCATTTTTTTTTTTGATTAGCTGAGAAACTGACAGTTTCTCAAAAAGCACTCCGCTCCGTTTGTTTACTTAGTCACACTTCCCGTTATATGATTATATTTACAGCTTATTTTCAATAGTTTGCCAAACAGACTGTATTTGCCCGAGTCTAAGACATTTCATTTGTATTGGATCTTTAAAACATAACTTAGGTCCGCCTTAAAGAAATAAATGTAACATTTTCCCCTCCATTTCAACTTGCAACTAAGATAGAAATCATTTCTTCTTCTTTTATGGGCATTTAAGCAAGCAGAACATAATCCAAGAAAATTTATGAGCAGACTCCAAGCACTGCAAAGCAGTCACTAGAATAGAAGAGTAACATAAAACAAAAGGCAATGTCCGGCTATAAAATGCTACAGACGATATAGAATGCTTTTTTTATTTTTTAAATATAATAGCGGACTTACAGCAAATGTTTCTCTTTGGGAGTATTATACCGCCTGCAAGAATCTGTTTCGATTAAACGCACAACACACGAGTCGGAGAAGTTGCCGTATACTCGCGGGGTTACTTTGAACGGAAGAGGTAGGAGAGAAGCAAGATGGCAAACGGTGCGCTCTGTGACGCGGGAAAAATTTTACCTACGCGTTATTTATTTCCGAAACGTCGTAACGTTTAGGAGGACACGCGTAAATGTAATTTCATTTGCGCGTGTACGAAAAGTTTGTACCTCCGTGCGCCGATTTTTGACTCAACCCACAAATGCTGAACATACATGCAATATATATATATATATATATTCCAGTCAACACAACTATATAATAAAAGCATAAGTTAAAGCGACATGTTTCGACTTAAAAAGTCATCGTCAGGCTAAGCTAAGAACCATGAAATTCTTTACAGCGTGGCTTAGCCTGACGATGACCTTTTAAGTCGAAACATGTCGCTTTATTTTATAGTTGTGTTGACTGGAATATATATTAACCTTTAGGCACCATGCATCCTATATATAGGACAGACGTACCGCTAGTCCCCAGAGTACCCTTTTTATATATTCAGTCAACAAATATATTTAATTATTTTTTTATACTTTCTCTCTCCATCTTCGTTTATTCCTCCACAAAATATCGTGTATCTCCTAATGTTACCCTTCTTGGTTCATTAAATATTCACATTTTACATAAATGGTGTAATAAACTGTAAATATCCAGCCCCAGGGCCAAAGGGTTAATAAAGTGAATATATAGAATCAATAAACAACGGGATGACTTCTTTCGAATTCAAAATACATGCAAAACTTTGTATCTAATTTCACCCATATCGGAAAAAAAAAACAAATAGAAAGTACGTAAAGAAACTCATTTACGCTTCCAAAACAAGTACAGTTTTCGCTACGCCGATATTCAAGAAACTCACAGTCACTCGATACATTTTTATGGAGGCATCTTCTAGCGGCACTCATCCCAATCAGCCCAACACTGTACGAAGTAGGAAAAAAATGTCCATTTACGCCCCTATATACAGTACGGCTTTCATTCCACCGATTTTAACTTAGAACTCGCAATTACCTAACGATACCAGGCACAGACCCTCCACACCGAATTTCACCATAATGCTTCACGAAACGTGGACAGCGTCGGTAGAAATTCATTTACGCCGTCGAATGAAGCATGGCGCTGACCGGACTGACTTTATTGGAACTCGTACTGGCTTGGCAGTAGTTTGTAAAGAACTACCCTCGAATGTACAACACTTTAGTTGCTGATTACGGATCACGGAGGGACAGAAGGATGGACGGACGTCGTCTCCACAAAAGTTCATTTTGTACTTTGTGAAGAGTGTCTAATAGACAGTGGACAGCAGCAGACCACAATACATTTGTTATGGCACTCTTCGCTCTCACATTCGGAGATGATGAGTAAAACGAAATCTTAATGTCGGAAGTTAGAGGCATGTGACATGGTAATTCCGGGAGAGATGCCATACTCTCTGTGTATGTGGCATATAGTAATTGTGGGAGAGATGCCACAACGTGTCTGTTCCATATGGTAAGCCAGAGAGAGAGAGACACCATGGTAGTCGGCGTCTGTATTACATGATAATTCCAGGAGAGATGCCACACTCTCTGTGTATGTGGCATATAGTAATTCCAGGAGAAATGACACACTGTATCTGTGGCATATGTTAATTTCGGGAGATATCACACCGTCTGCTTCTGTGGTATATGGTGATTCCATGATAGATACTATACCGTCTGCGTATAAGGTTGTGGCGTATGATAATTCCGGAAAAGATATCATACGGTCTGTATCTGTGGTATATGGCAATTTCGGAAGAGATACCACACTGTTTGTGTCTGTGTTATGTGGTAATTCCGGGGAAGATGCCACACTGTCCGTTAATTAGTATGTAGTGTATGGTAATACCCGAAAACTTGCCACATTGTCTGTGGATGTGGCTGTCGCATATGGTAATCCCGGGTGGGATGCTACATTTAGCATCTTATTATAAAAGTGTGCTGAGCCGGGATAGCGCAGTCGTTATAGCGACTCGCAAGGGCTGGACGGTCCGGGGATCGAATCTCGGTGGGAGCGAGATTTTCCGCACCCGTCCAGAATGTCCCTGGGGCCTATCCAGCCTCCTACATAATGGATACCAGGACTTTCTCGGGGGTCAAGCGGCCGGGGCGTGGCGTTCACCACCACCATTTAGCGCGGCGCGAAGGTTAAAGAAGGAGCACAGGTATACCTCTACTCCACCTCTGGGTCTTCGTAGCCTGTTCTAGGGTGAAATTTTACTACGTAAGACTGGTCTAAATGGGGCAAAGCGCCCCAGTCAAAGGGTTGCAAAGCTGTTGTTCTCCATGGCGGTTAGATTAACAGTAATGTATAATTTCCCCTTGCAAAATGAAGCAATTCTTGGCGTAGGCATTGCGGAGGACGACCAAATGAAATTAGTGGATTTGCTCCACATAAACATAAGTACAGTATATAACATTACATTAAAACAAGACACGACTGCTATGTTACAATTCATTACCCATAATAAAACCACCATCTGACGCGTTTCAAATTATTCGGTTCAAACCACCTCCATGGAGCAGAGACTTTCCCGAGAAGCTAACATTTCTTCAGCTAATGAAGAAATTCCCCGCAATTTTCGGAACCCGAATGTTCATTACGGCACTCACAAACGACCGTCACCTATTCCTGTCGTCAGCCAGATCAGTACACGCCTCTGCATACTACTTCTTGAAGATCCACTTTTAATATTATCCTCCCATCTAAGCCTAGGTATTCAAATTGGCCCCTTTCTCTCAAGCATCCCCACTAAACCCCTATATGGACTTCCCAATGTTCGAGACGTACCACAGGATCGATCCCAGCCTACGGCCCTTTCGTAACAACATACGTGTTTGCGGTTCAGTTGTTAGCACCTCGCCGAACTTCCAAACTGGCGGGTCACCTCTTTTCAGTTGTCTGATTGTTTATTTAATATATTCATAACTACTGTCGGAATCTGGAGGCCGTTGCTCCATCCGCAACCTGAGGACGCGCCATTCCGAGGTGATAGGGACCCACTTGTCCAGGTGCGATGTTCAAACGACGTCATTAAATGTGCATCCCTATCCAACGGCCGGCCGTTCTGATACGGACTGCCTAGAACTTTTCAGTTCCCAAAGCGAAGTGTCTGGAGTAGTACATTAAAACAGATAACACCTGTCTGTTTGCTCAGCCTGTCCAATCCATCATACTGCATCTCCCTTCCATTCACCGCTGTACTTGCGCCAATAATAATGCAGATAAAACAGCCTTCTTAAACAAACAACGGAAGACTCTTTACCTTCCATGAGGCACAATTTCAGGACCAATGGGTATCTACGTGTCTCTCAGTGTTGTTTTCTGAAGTACCGGAAGTTCTGTAACAATCGCATAACTTCAGCATTGCGACAGATTTACGAGCCAATCAAAATTCAACATTTCTGTTTGTATCTTGCAGCCTGCCTCATAAAAACCTGAACAGTAAATTGGATACAGGCGGCCTAAACGCCGGCCATTCTTTACTGCCTCTAGTTTTCAAAACACCACTTCGCACCTGAACATAATTTGGCTCTCATTAAACTCATTTACGGCGCATGTTTATCGACCTTCTGTCAATTCTCCCGTCACAAAAATTCAGTTAAGTAAGGGAAGCGCGTCGGGACGTCGCCTCTCCCGACGTCATCGCGAATCCAGTCACGTGCTGCCAACTTACATCATCCTGTATGTTTACATGTTCTGTCCAACCGTATTCTTCGGCATCATAAAAAGTTTGGCGTCAGCTTTTATCCGGGGAATTTTCTGCGAATATTTTCTAGCTAACATCGCGTGCTACAGAAACATATGGGGCTGGCTTGTTGGCCAGGACGACGAGACGACTGAATGACGTTTCGAACACAAACTTTACTGCTTACATAAAATCGCTGGCAACGATTCGACGGAATTATCTTCTACAACAGAGCGGGATTCGCACTAACAAGAACATATGCCAGGCTGGCCGTGTTATAGGGGTTCGGGAACTTGCACATTTGATCTACGAAATCACAAATTATCTACCCATCTACCTTAATCACCTATCTACCTACCTACCTGCTAGGTTGACACTCTAAAAGGGAAATGATTTTGGTGAGGTCAGTGAAAAGGGGTACAGTACAAGGAGACTATATGGAGGTACAGAAGAAAATCCAGGTAAGAGACAGAGAGAGAGAGAGAGAGAGAGAGAGGAGATAGCCCTGTAGCTTCTAAAAGTTAAATTAACGTTACACAGTATACGTTACCACAATCGTTTTTTAATTCTTAAGCAAGGTTACATGTTTCGACTAAAAGTTATTCATCTTCAGGCCCTTACAACACTTTTGTTACCAGAAGCTTTGCCCACTTTGGGATCCCATAGTGTTTACAATTGTGGAATATGTGTGTATTCCACAACTGTAAACACTATGGGATCCCAAAGTGGGCAAAGCATCTGGTAACGAAAGTGTTGTAAGGGCCTGAAGATGACTAAATTTTAGTCGAAACATGTAGCTTTGCTTAAGAATAAAAGAGATTGTGCTGACGTATACTGTGTAAAGTTAATTGAATTGCAAGCACATCGTGATGCCTTCATTCAGAATATTCTAAAAGTTATGTGTTAGTTGGAGTGTCATTTAAAGATAATCGTAAAGGTGTTCTTGTGCACACCATTACAACATAAGTGGCTATGGAAGTGTAGCGCCAGTCCTTCACAAAGCAAACACTTCCAATGGAGTACTTACTCTGTGACGTAGTACACAGACATTGTCAAGCTGTTCTTTACTTTCGAAATGCCATTCGGTGTACACGAGAACGTCATTTTATTTACTTCTTTAGGCAGTATAAAATTCCATCGGCCGCCTTTGAAGAAACTCAGCCCTGATCACGAATACTGCGTGTAGATCTTCAACAGCGACTTTCACCCAGGTAGACAATAAGCGTGGAAAGTGCGGGTGCAAGTTAATTAACCTGCACAGGTAAAACGTGGCTTTCTGTACGCCGAATTTTCGGAAAACTCAACACATTTTTATAAATATCTCCTGTAAAAGTTAAAAGGTACATTTCAGCCTAGAACAGGCCACGAAGGCCCAGAGGGGGAGTAGAGGTATAGCTCTACTCTTTCTTTAACCTCGGCGTTAGCAGGAGGCGTGTGGTCAACGCCACGCCCCGGTCGCTTTACCTCCGGGATAGACCCGGTACCCACTGTAGAGAAGGCTGGGTAGGCCCCAGGGCCGGTCTGGGAGGGTGCGAAAAATCTCGGCTCCCAACGGGATTCGATCCCCGGACCGGTCCAGCCTGTAGCGAGTCGCTAAACCGACTGAGCATTCGCGGCCTACAAACATCTCCTGTATGGGGCAAAACTTTGTAACCGCCCTTAAGCAAAGTTTTGACTTTCACAATACCGATGTTCACCAATATCCCAACTACTAAGCGGCATTGCAGTTGGTATAGCGTCTGACTTCGGGCTGGACGGTCCGCGATCGAATCCCGGTGGGGACGAGATTTTTCGCCCGTCCAGAGCGGCCCTAGGGCCCACCCAGCCTCCTGTAAAATGGATACCGGGTCTTTCCCGGGGGTAAAGTGCGGCCAGGGCGTGCTGCTGACCACCCACCCCCTTCTAGTGCCGCGGTCATGGCAGAGTAGAGCTATACGAGTACCTCTACCGACCCTCTGGGCCACACCAGGCCTGTAACGGGATCACTTTACTTTACTAAGCGGCACTGGGTAAAGATCTGCAGACACGCAGGACACCAGAGTCCGTCAAAAACTGTGGAAAACAGGGATAGACATTCATTCACGCCTACGTACAAATTACAAATGTCACTGAGAAGAATGCCACAGAATTCATCGCTCATTCGACAGTTTCTGTAAAGAACTCCAGTATCGAACAGCAGAAAGTTTACCAGACGACCCGGCTACAGATACTGGATCACAGACAGACAGACAGACAAACACACGCACGTATGTGACACATAAGGAACAACGTCGAGATACATTTCACAACCAACTGCAAGGTATTTATTAAATCTTCTGTAATGATTCTTTTATAGCTTAAGGGCAATGAAAGCCTGTGATATAAAACACAGGTCCTGACATCAGTCTCTCTATACTAGATTTATTAATACATTACTACGTCGCGGGCCGGGAAAGAGCAGCCGGAATATCGACTCGCTACGGGCTGGACGGTCCGGTAGCCGAATCCCGGTGGAGGCGAGACTTTCCACACTCAAGACCGGACCTGGGGCCCGCCCAGCCTCCTGTACAATGGTTACCCCATCTCTTTCCCCCGGGTAAAGCGGCCGGGGCATGGCGTCCACAACCTACTCTAACCAGCGCCGAGGTTACTCTCGCTTTGGGCTTTCATGGCCTTTCCTAGGGCGAACTTTAATACCGTTCTTCCTTTTTTTTTTTTACTTTACTATGTCACAAAATTGATCGTGTTCTCGAAGAAAGGGCCGAACGCTTTTACGGGAAGGAGAACCAGTAAAGGAGCCGGCGTTGTCTGTAGTAGTCTCTCTCTTTTAGGGTGTTTGAAGTTTAGCAGAAATAGTTCTGTCGATAAAGGATTTGCAGCTGCCAGCTAACGTCGTAAAGAAAGACTGCATGAACTTCGTAGAGTAATAGGGATGAGTTTAAGGAGGACCTGCGAACACCTGACTTCTTTTGAGTACAGCCTGTCGGGTCTCAGAATGTGCCCCATACTGCACCGCCAGCACTGACAGTCAGAACGGTGTTTAGTTATAATTCCACGAAGAAAAAGCTTCTGACAATTCTTCTTCTAAAAGCCAGAAGGAGAGGCGAAGATACTTAGTGGGCCTTCAAGCAGTATGCTTATCGTAATTCCGCTAATTATTCATATTCATTCATCTATCATCCGGGGGACGGAAAATGGGCCCGTCAGACGCCGAAGACATTTCACTGCACAGACAGTTTCACCCTCCGGACTCAAGCGTCTCAAGACCCGACTAGGAAGACAGACGTAAGGCAAATCTCTCTGACAACTGATGTGTTCTGATGTCTTGCGAGCAACCAGGTGCTTCTATTTCAGACAGAGCTGCAGTGTCATAAATTCTACAAGTGATTTGACTTTGCCCATGGCTGTCACGTGACAGACAAACAGACAGAGACTTGAACAATTCGCGCTTTATTGAAAACGGACATTAAACTTCATAAAACACGGCCCATATTAATATGACGTTCCGGTGACCGTGCATCGTGATAAATTCTTATAATAAAACCAACTAGATGCACTAATTTTTCAAATTTGTTTTGGAATAAAACTCTACATGTTTCGGACAGTTTCTCTGTCCGTCATCAGCAGTTTTTCACTGTACACACAGCAATGGTATATGTCATACAGGTTTGCTGACAGCTTGCGAGCAGGATCAGGACGTCCTGATCCTGCTCGCAAGCTGTATGACATATACCACTGCTGTGTGTACAGTGAAAAACTGCTGATGACGGACAGAGAAACTATCCGAAACATGTAGAGTTTTATTCCAAAATAAATTTGAGAAATTAGTGCATCTAGTTAGCTTTATTATAAGAAGTTCTTGCCTTGTTGTAAAGTCTCACTGCAAACAGCCATAATCTGGCTGACATGGCACCGAAGAAAGTTGCTACGTATGATGACAGTGTCATTGTTCTATGTCCATACTTATCGTATCATATTATCATATGTTTTTATGATTCTGTAAGTTGAGATGTGAACCATATACAAGGACAACGTGAAGTGATTAATGTGGTGTACATGACTTTTCCCTTGTGGCTTGTCAGCCTGATGATGGGTCTTTATACTTCAGCCGAAACAAGTTGCAGTAAAACTTAGTAATATATGAAGAACAGCTGCGACCGACGGCTACTACCCTCACTTCCGTGACCTGCAGAGGCCATTGTATGTGACCCGTGACACGAGCGGTGCTGGATGTTCATTCGCAGTAACAACTCAATTAAAATGCTCGCGGCCTGCTCACTAAATTTCAGTAATAAAACGTTGGTGGTTTTGGAGACACGGTTTGTTCATTTCACCGCGGGTACTGAATGACATCACAGCTTCAAGGGAATAGCAACAGTCCTGTGAATAAACACATACGTTTCTCTACCTGTTGTATATAACGTGCTTGGTGTGTGAGTACGTGATCGATGAGAGTTACGCCAGATGGCAGTTGCTGTTGTGAAGCAGCCAAGAGGTTCCTAAGTTTCGGTCGGTACTGCAGCGTCCTACTCCGCAGTAACTCCAAGGTATCTATTTAAAACGCTTCAAATACATGACATGATATTCTGTAGAATACTGAATTCATTATAGTCTTTTACAACTATAATGAAGAGGAACGGATAAACTGAAGGGCTATGTTTGGAATTGCCAGAGAGGTCGCGGAATTGCGCGTGAATGTTATGTTAACTTCTTCATATGAAGAGGCTGTTGTTGGTAGAAATAAAAGGGGTACCGAAGTAAACAGGGGACCGCGGTAGCACAGTGGTTAAGGTGCTGTGCTACAATTCGGAAGGTCGCTAGCTCGATCCCAGCTGGTGTCAATGGATTTTTCATTGACATAAAATCTCTCTGATCGCACTATGGCCCTGGGGTCGACTCAGCCTCTAACAGAAATGAGTACCAGGAGTATTTCCTGGGGGTAAAGGCGGTCGGTGCGTTTGACTGACAACCTACCACCATCCTGTGCCGTTGTCACGAAAATCTGGGACCCTTAACTTCTTGGAACCATCTGGGCCTGTCCAGGCCTGTAATGGGAATGCTTTACCTTTACCTTTTTACCGAAGTAAGCAAGTAAATACACTGACGTTGTTAAAACTGTTTTTAATTAGCCTCCATCACGTTCCCGCCAACACAGTCATATTTAAGGAGAACACTTAAATGTCGATGGAAGGTAATTTAGGTGTTTTCCACGAAAGCGGGCTCTTGGGCCGAAAACGCGCTAAAAGATCACAAACTGCAGGTGTGATTTACAATTTCTGTACAATCTGCAGGTTACACTGTCAATTCCGTCAAAACGCAATGTTTGAATTCGGGTGATCTGAGCAACCTAATCTAATTTCAGGTATAATGTTCGGTGAAATATGCGTTATGAAGAAAGGCTTCTTATGTCAGTTTGTAACGGACGTAGCGCGTCTGCGGTTTCGGAATTTGGACGATAAAATTATATTTCCACAAGCCCTAAAAACAAATGTTGAGATACTTCGCACCCTTTTGTTTTGCATCCCTTAATACTTCCCCGTTTCATTTCCGGACGAAAACAAATATTGCAGGTCTGATCTCTCAGTTCGTTCACAGCTGCTGTTTTTCTATTCAGCTTGTTTTGTTATACTGTGAACTCACCAACAGTCACTAACGAACGCAGATCATCTTGATGAAGCAGCTAAGGTAACATTAATTACGGCGAAGAAACTTCTTAATGAGTACAATTTCGTAGGATAGAAGTTCTTAATTATTCTGAAGCATACAAATTTATCACGGACTGAAGCTCGCCATAAGAACAAAAGAATTTGAAACAACGTGAATATTGTACTTGGTCCAGGAAAACAAAGAAGCGGGATTAAAACCTTAAATTATGTCTGTGGGAAGGAAGACATATGTTTTGTGACGTTCACGTACCAACCACACATGCACGTGGCTGGTAAGTGAGCGTTTGTGTAGGCTTACACGTTCTGCACATGCGCAGTTCACAGCTCGACGTACATAATCAGGAAAGTTACGGAGGAAATAAGCACTTTCCTTCAATTACTCTCCGCGTACAAAAGAAAGAAATGTGGTGCTCAGTTACATGTACCAGCAACAGCGCTACAATCGAGCGTAACAGTAACAGCGCATATATTGTAGCGCCTTTGCTAGGATATGGGAACATCAGAGACCGTCACGATCGCCAGATTTGTAGAGCAGGAAAACCGCACTGTATTATTTGACTTGCGCGTATGTTACCTAATTTGTCTCTGTTTGCAAAAGCGGTTCAGTCAATAAATTAACATGTTTCATGTTAACAGCATGTTATGTTCACACAGTTGTGTACTGAGGAGTTTTTTTTTACTGATTGCAACATTCATTAAATGTGTACTGCAAATATTTGTCACGGGCGACTTTTAGACGGGGCAAGGCCATTTCGTCAGACGCATGGTTCAAACTAAATTACACACTCGTCATTTCCAACGCAAAACAAACAAACAAACAAACATACATACAAACGAGGCCCTACTTTTCTGCTTGGTTGGATTTTTCAGTTCCTTTCGTGAAGCTGTTATAAGCTTTAAACTTTGTTTTCTGTTGCCACTTCTTAATGAGATGAATTTGACAGCTTGAGTGTTCGAGCTGTTGGTGCTGGCAGCTTCTGCATCACAGCACGCCTCGGCTCTATTCTGCAATATCAAACCGGGAGCCAAAAAGAACCCAGCTTGGGGTCTTCGCTCTTCTGGAATATTGCGCGGCATCGGTTCGTAGTCGGCTACCGACGTTTCGGCACAATGTACCAGTCTCATCTTCCACAGTCAAGCTTCTGTCTTCAGTGAGCCTTCGCTGGTATCTCGTGCAAGACATTCTATGCCGTTTTCTTTGTTTCCATTATAGGCTGTCCTAATACAAGTCGGGCTTTGCTGCTTAACTGCTGCCAGTAGTGAAGTTCTGCTGAGCACCAATGAATGGTTTTTGTAACTGAGATGTACGGTGTTTACTACGCGGTACGGACTGAATCTTTAAATACAATTCGTGTTAATTTAAGTCTATAAATTCTTAGCCATTGAATACCGTGATATCTGATATACAACCATATCAAGAGGCATTTTGTCCCAAAAGGGAACGATACAGTAACTAAATGCGGCACAGGGCATTGCTGGGGCATTAATGGCGCAGAAGTATCGTCACGGACAACTTACCGCCTTTAGTGGTTGGGTATATGTTGAACTTGGTGTCTTGTACCCACGACGTGACGGTGATGTATTCTCGAACGAAGCTCGGCATTGTACACTTCAGCACAGCAGTGTTCCCACGGATCACGTTTTTGTTGTAGAACACTTGAAGTTCGTAGTACTGCAGTACAACTGTGGGTTGGAAACAGAGGTGTGATGTAAGTGACGTGTCAACGACAATCCGCGACGACAAAAGGAATTATTTTGGTAGAAGGAAGGCGGTGTCTTGTGTAGATAGGATAGGGGCAGAAAATGAATACGTGTAGAAATTGGGTGAGAAATTGTCTTAGCAAAGGCCCTTTGGAAGAAAATTGCAGGATATCATTCACATAGATAACAGGAAATTTGAAGCAGGCCACGTCAAATAATGGTCTATTTATCAGTGTAATTAAATTTTGGGGTGTCATCAGAAGACGTAATTTTTTAAATTTTTTTTGGCGCGAAAGCCCCAAATGGGGCAGGGCCATGGCCTCCTCATTCAAGAAGTTGCTAGATCACACTCAGACACACCACAGTCGGTAGGACTCCTCCGGACCAGTGATCAGCCCGACGCAGAGAGACCTCTACCTGACAACACACAACACTTACAACAGATATCCATGCCCCAGGCGGGATTCGAACCCACAATCTCAGTAGGCGAGCGGCCGCAGACCTACGCCTTAGACCGCGCGGCTACTGGGACCAGCAGAAGAAGGTTAGTGACTAAAATGATTGAAATTAATCTGCAAATTAGCGATTAATCTGCAAATTAATTAATCCCATTATACTGCAATTAAATCATTAATTAATGTGCCCAAAATAGTAGATATTGCTATGACCGTGTTCTGTAAAATCTTCAGAATCCCAAATTATTTTCGCAGTTTTAAAACCGGACAAACAGTTTTGTTTGGATTTCTCTGCCGATCAGATTTCCTGTGGGGTGAAGGGATTTTAATGAAAATGGCAGTTCGCGCCAAAGAAGTTTTAAAAATTTACTCACGTTTCTTCCGGATCCGAAAATTTGAATTCATATATCACATAAATATTTTAAACATTTATCTACTTACTCCTTTATTATATATTATAGTTATGGAAGTAAATATTGAATAAAATTCAATAAACTCAAGAAAAAAATTTTCTTGCAGCCAAAAAATAATTACAGTTTAACATATTTGTTTTTTACGATTTACAACACTTCACCCTGATATTCGAAACACAAACCTGCGGACGTCCACGCGCCTTCATATGCATCTGCCTACAGTAGACTACGCCACTGAATATCGATCAATCGTTAACCCTTCGAAAATATGGGACCTACATACCCAAGGACACGGCGTCACATTCCGGAAAATACAGATCTTCAGCAACGCCGCTGTGATAACCCAAAGTCTCGTCTCGATCCCAATATACTGTATTTGTGCCATTTCGGGTGTCCAGTCGGTCACCAAATCACCATAAATATTAAAGTATGATGACCGAAAAAAGCGGGCAACTTAAAGAGGGACCAGACGTGGAATCATCGCGAGAATCAGGAGAATTTATCAACAAGGAGTTTCCTTTTCGTTTGCACTGAAAGTAAAATTGTGCAGACCAGCACTCTGTGTCGCCTTTAATCACGACACAAACTCATAACTAATTTGAAGGCCAGGGCATTATTCATCAGCGCGCACTACACTAACGCCAAGTAGTCCGTACTAAAAGTAACCTGCAATGAAAGTGCACTTCAGAGCATTTTGAGCTGTGCTGTAAAATAATACAATACCACATACAGTGCAATGAACAAAAGAATTATTTGTACACCGTGCGAAAAGAGGGCCAGGTGTTATTGTCGACTCATGAGTAAAGCTTTGACCTTGACATGACATCATGGATGGGGGTCCCTTATTTCCGGGCGAAACTTCCAGAGAAAACATTCATACACTGTCAAAAACATGTCTCTAAACATACATATACTGTCAGAAATATTCTGTAGCAAACACATACTTTCAGAAATATCAGTCTCTAAACATACATAAACTGTCAAAAACATCAGTCTCTAAATACAGGGTGTTTCACGACTTGTGGACATAACTGCAGGAGGTGATTTCCTAGGTCTTTGTGATAAAAAAAGTTCATATAAACATGTGTCCGATTTTGGACGGTTACGGAGTTATGACCGTTTGAAACTTAGAATAGAAGGTAACGATTACTGACAATAAACGGAACAAAATAATAAATCAACATAATACATGATACATTTAAAGTATAAATGTAAAGTTAACTTCGTGAAACTACCTTTAATTTGAACTGATCTGTGCTTAAAGCTGGTTTTCGAAAATGCCACCGCCGGCCGCAACACAGGCTGCCGCTCGGTTGTGAACTGCGCGAGTTGCTCGTTGTAGTTTCCGCTGGCTGTTTCTGATGCGGTCTGCGGCATCCACAATGCAACCAAGCAATTCATCTCGCGTTACCACCTTCACACTGTAAACCAGTTCTTTCATCCATCCCCATACACAATAATCCAGTGGGCTTAAGTCTGGAGACCTGGCCGGTCAATTGTATGGACCGCCACTTCCGATCCATCGCCCAGGGAAACGACAGTTCAGGAAATTTATAACTTCACGTGAAGAATGAGGAGGAGCTCCGTCATGTTGGAAATACATACGACCTCGTGTATTTAAAGGCACATCCTCCAAAAGTCGGGGCAATTCCTCCTGCAGAAATCTGAGGCACGCCTCTCCTGTAAGACGACCTTC
>Ga0131853_10013440_pt1 | contig 15009 bp, 7 predicted proteins | sample TergutLab28metaG_FD_92764 | JGI IMG/M metagenome (GOLD analysis project Ga0131853, IMG submission 92764) | Labiotermes labralis P1 segment gut microbial communities from Petit-Saut dam, French Guiana - Lab288 P1 (version 2) (version 2) | ecosystem: Host-associated > Arthropoda: Insects >... | reverse complement strand
TATATATATATATATATATATATCTGTGTGTGTGCGTGTGTGTGTGTGTGTGTGTGTGCAAGAGCTGGTGCAGTGCTAGGATAAAAATAGTTTAATAGCGAACTTCACTTCTTGTCACCAACACGCCTGTTGGTAGGAAGACTAAGTAATTTTTCTTACAGTAAAACCAACTAGATGCACTAATTTCTCAAATTTATTTTTGGAGTAAAATTCTACGTGTTTCGGACAGTACCTCTGTCCGTCATCAGGAGTTTTTCACTGTACGCACAGCAATGGTAAATGTCAAACAGGTTTGTTGGCAGCTTGCGAGCAGGATCAGGATCCTGCTGTGCATACAGTGAAAAACTGCTGATGACGGACAGAGGAACAGTCCGAAACATGTAGAGTTTTATTCTAAAAATAAATTTGAGAAATTAGTGCATCTAGTTGGTCTTAATAGCCGGTCCCAGTGGCCGCTCGGTCTAAGGCGTAGGTCTGCGGCCGCTCGCCTGCTGAGATTGTGGGTTCGAATCCCACCGGGAGCATGGATATCTCTCTGTTGTGAGTGTTGTGTGTTGTCAGGTAGGTGTCTCTGCGACGAGCTGATCACTTTTCCAGAGGAGTCCTACTGACTGTGGTACGTCGTTCGTTGTGTGTGATCTAGAAACCTCATGAATGAGGAGGTCCTGGCCCACTGGGAGCTGTCGCGCTAAAAACAAAGTTGGTTTTACTATAAGAATTTATCACGATGCACGGTCACCTGAATGTCAAAGACTAAATTAGTACGGATGTTACGAGTGTAAGGGGATCTATCGGGCTTGTTGGTGAAATAAATTCAATAGCATTGGACAGTGAGATGGAGAGGAGGGCTGTGGCAAATAGGAGAAATTTAAAACAGTATTACAGAAACAATTTAGGGAAAAGTATTTCATATAAGTTTCTCAAGATAGACTGCAATGGGGGACTTTTTATGGTACTGTAACGAACAGTCTGGTGCCCGTAACCGTAAATAATCCTTTATCGGCCATATCATTATAGTAATATCAAGGGAAAAATAGTATCAGAAATTATATTGTGATAGATATTACGTCAGTTATTTAATTGACACTTAGGAGAAAAATTGATTCCAAATAGCTCTTAGTGGCTTCCTTTCAGGCGACTGAGCAAAACTGAAAAAAAAGCGATGATTAGCTTTGTCATGTCTGTCTGTCTGTCCGCCTGTCCGTCCCCGTGAAATAGCTCAGCTCCCACTGGACGAATTTTCATGAAATTTTATATTTGTGTGTTTTTCGAAAATATGTCGACAAAATTTAAGCTCCATTAACCCTTTAAACTCCGAGTTAAATCCCTTCTGCCATCTGCTGGCATTATTAGGAGCTCACCATATTCTCCACATTAACAGGATAAGGGTTAAAATCTGACAAGAATACTGGGTACTTTACACGAAGACCGATAAGACTACACATTTTTGATCATATCTGTCTCTCTCTCATTTCTTCTTAAAATGAGAAATGTTCGAGACAGAAGCTGTTGAGAAAATCAAAACACATATTTAATAGTTGAATCAAGAGAGACCACCTTTATATCACTTGCTTTATTATTTCATTATTTAATGCTCAACATGTTTCGGATGTTAATACATCCATCGTCAGGAGCTTGCGACTTATTTGTTGAGTTATTTCATGGGTTGTATTTTTCTGGTTCGATGTGTGTTGGTGTTGTGTTGTGGTTCGGCTGGGGTGGTGTGGTATCCGGATACCACACCAACCCAGCCAAACCACAACGTAACACCAACACACATCGAACCAGAACAATACAACCCTTGAAATAACTCATCAAATAAGTCGCAAGCTCCTGAGGATGGATGTATTAACATCCGAATCATGTTGAGCAGTAAATAATGAAATAATAAAGCAAGTGACGTCAAGTTGGTCTCACTTTATTCAACTAACAAGATGATGCACGGTCCAATAAACATAAGTTTCACATATTTGTTGTTGAATAACCTTTTTTTAAGAAAAAAATCGTGCCGTTTATGAGATAATGTGGAAGAATACTGTAGGACCGGGCACGCCACAGATGACAATATGGCGCATGTACTTTGCATGCTGGACAACTAAAGCTACCAATACACAATCAAGGCACGTTATACTTATTGCTTGTCCGCTGGAACAATGTTTACACGAACGCGGCTCTATGTTACGTTATACTAAATTGCCTGCCTTTTTTAATATTATACCCATAACCTGCTGGTAATGAACCTTAAAATATTCATAATTACTCAATATGTCTATCGACAAGTTCTTGACCCTTTCTAAAGGGAATTCTCCACCGAGTGCGATCTACAGCTTCCTCTTTCAAGTTCCAGTCTTCTTTTTTCGTTACGGTCTTCTAGTAGCTGCTTACGTCTGCTTCCTCGTCTTCCCGTCCTTTCTATCTGTCTGCCTATCCTTCCTTCAATAACGTGTTTTAGAAGGCAGTTCCTATTGTATGCAGGAAACTCCTTTCTTCTTGACTATATACAGTACTTTCTTCGTGCTTCACGCGATCGGTCCAACTGATCCTCTCCGTACTTCTCCGGGACCACATTTATAATTTAATGTTTGCCATCCCGAAATGTTTAACACATATATAAATATACAGTGATGTATCAAACACAAAAAAAAACTTTATTATGTTTATTATTGTATTAGGGCAACATGTTTCGATTCTTATAGAATCATCTTCAGGCCCTTCTAAGATACAGATCTTTACGTAGCAATGTTTAAAAATGCGTCGTGGGACCCCAAACGCTTACATTCTTGATAAAACTATGTATAAAATCAAGAATGTAAGCGTTTGGAATCCCACAGCGCATTTTAAACATTGCTAAGTAAAGATCTGTATCTTAGAAGGGTCTTAAGATGATTCTGTAAGAATCGAAACATGTTGCCTTAATACAATAATAGGCATAATAAAGTTTTGTTGTGTTTGACTGATACATCTTTGTATATTCATATACCACGTTTTAAACTTTCGAGATATTTCTGACCTACTTTCCGAACTGTCCAAGTTTAGGCACCATACATAGCTATGTTTCAAACATAGTGTTTTGCTAATTTCTCCCTTCAATTTAAGTCCATTTTGCTGGTTAAAATGTTCTTCTTATTCTTGTTGAGTGCTTCCTTTGCCGTGGCAGTCCTTGGTTTCAATTTTACATGTACATATTGCATCATTTGTTGTCATGCTAACCAAATATTTGAAACATTCCACATTCTTCAGATGTTTTCGGTCAACCATACTCTGTACTGTAGATTGTGGCCTTGAGGTTGTCATTACCGTACTCTTTCTACATTCATATCCATTATATATCGTCTTCCAACTTCAGTCAGCTTAATCAGTCATGCCGTGTAGTACCGTTTCCTTCTTAGCCGTAGTTCAAGGTCATGTGCCTCATTATAACCTAGCGAATTGTAATTTTTGCATGTTGGTTTATGTGAGTGTGAAACTCTCTCACGTGAAGGGAAAGAACTTGGGCTGTGAGAACCGAGATTAGGCTGCCGAGGAAGTATTTGGAGCGATGAGGAAGGCAGTTACAGGAAGGTAGAGAAGATTGCATAATGAGAATCTTCATGCTAGGTACTCCTCACGGTATCTTATTAGAGAGATAAAATCAAGAAAGAGAGCACATGAAATAACTAGGCGTATACTGGGGCATAACATTAAAATGGATTTTCAATAAACAGGATTGTAAAAAGGTAAAGCAGTCCCATTACAGGACTGGAGTGGTCCAGATGGTTCCAGGAAGTTAACGTTCCCAGATTTCATGACAACGGCACAGGATGGTAGTAAGTTTGTCAGCCTTACACACCGGCCACCTTTACCCCCAGGAAATGCTCCTGGTACTCATTTCTGTTAGAGGCTGAGTCAACCCCAGGGCCATAGTGCGATCGGAAAGATTTTATTTCAATGAAAAATTCCAATGACACCAACTGGGATCGAACCAACGACCTTCCGATTTGTAGCACAGCACCTTAACCACTGTGCCACCGCAGTAATAAACAAGACGGGAGGGTGTAATGCCTCGACATAAGGACAAGGAGCAAGCCGTTGTGAAGTCGGTAATAAACTTTCTGGTTCCTTAAAATGTGAGGTTTTTCTTGAATAGTTGATGAACTAGTAGCTTTTCAAGAGAACTCTGCTTCATGGTGTTAATTTTCTGATAGGTATATGTGCAGGTACTTACCCATTCCTCGTTTCTTTCTTATTGTAAAACCTACAAACAGAAAACTTTGTGACCGTGGGCCAAGACACAGCAACGCATTGAACATCCTGCAGCCCGAGGTTGCTTCCGGCTGGCGCGCCCAGTATTTTCAACACGGTCCTCATATTTGGTCATTACCGTTGCTGACGTTATCTGCTTCTCGTGCGTGCAATGTCTCTGCAGCTAAGGTAAATACCAGCTATTGAAGCATCGATGAAATGACGGTCCGTTGACCGTCTGTCGGGCAAAATGCACGTTGTAGTACATGCAGCGTACTTGGCATTATTACAGCAGAGGAGACAAAATGTCAACACAGACAGATCACTCATGCTCTGCGATATTTCTAGCATCTTCGTGTCTACGGTGATAAGAATTTAGAATTTTTGTTTTCGTTCTTATACCGTGCATGTTGCCAAGTCATTCATTTATTTTACCAACCACTGCACATATATAAATTTATAAAATTTACACATTAAAACATTAAAACGCTCCGACATGTTTCGGTCCTAGGAGCATCATCAGGGAGCCATATCGTCCTTGCTAAAGTCACACTATAAAAAGTCACATTAATTTCTCTGTACCAGTTGGGTATTGTGGTAGCATGCCGTGTTGTATTGTGTTGCCAAGAGTGCCCTGTTATGGATAACATGCCACTCTTGGCAACACAACACAACACGCTGCCACAAAACCAAATGGAATAGTGAAATTAATATGACTTTTAATAGTGTAACTTTAACAAGGACGATATAGCTCACTGATGATGGTCCTAGGACCGAAACATGTCGGAGCGTTTTTAATGTTTTAATGTGTAAATTTTATAAATTTATGTAAGTGCAGTGGTTGGTAAAATAATTGAGTGAAGAATTTAGAATTTTGGCATTTCCGTTTCTACGATTCAGAAACATGTTTGCTGAAAACAGGGGACGGGAGAATTCAGAAAATAATGACGTAAGTCAAATTTATTATTTATTAGATACAGGGGTGCTGATAAGTCCTTAGCCCGACCAGGAAGGAAACAAGGTAACATTTCTGTCAGAATGGCGTGAATTTCCTTCGGCGCCTTGACTTGCAGGGAGGGGGGGGGGAACTTGATGACAGCTCGTGTCTCGATATTGTTGAAATCCTGCGCGTCCCTGAATTGCTTCCGAGCTTGTTTCCTTCCTGGTCGGGCTAAGAACTTATCAGCACCCCGGTATCTATTATTTCAAATTAATTTAGTTATAAGGAAATGCAGTAGAAGAGGGGTGTCGAATCCGCGGTCCTCAGCCACGTTTGTAAATTGTATAAATACTATGAACATTACATGACAATTTAGGTGGTTAGGTACACCACTTGTTGTGATTTTTACACATTCGACTCCACCCGGACCACCCCACAATGCCAAGTGTGGTCCTGTAGTGGACGGGGATGTGCGGAAATTACGAGAAAAGCGCGAAAGATGTAACAAATTTTTGTCGGAAAACCTGAAGACAAGTGACAAATTTATTTACCTAGGGGTGCAGAGGAGAATAATATTGAAATTGACCCCACTTAAAAAGAGGGGGACGAAATTATCGTATATGGCTTATGAAGACCGTACCAAATGACAGCAGCTCCATGAAAATGACGAATTAACCCTTAACCTGCTAACGTGAAGAATACGGTGAGCTCCTAACAATGCCAGCAAATGGCAGATGGGATTTAACTCGGTGTTTAAGGGGTTAAATGATAACGTCAACAAGTATAAAGTTCTAGGAAAGCTGAAGAATGAAAAACCAACTAGATGCCACTTATTATTTTATTGTACTTCTTATAGGCTCAACATGTTTCAAGCACTATTATGCCCATCATCAGGAGCTCGCGACTGTGATGTTGATTATCACATTGGTCGTTTCGTTCTTGGTTTGCTCTAGGTTGGAGGTTAGAACGAAACGACCAATGTGGTAATCAACATTATAGTCGCGAGCTCCTGATGACGGGCATGGTAGTGTCCGAAACATGTTGAGCCCCATGAGAAGTACAATAAAATAATAAGTGGCATCCAGTAGGTTTTTTATTCCTCAGTTATCACAATGATGCACGGTCCAACAAACATCAAATTCTAAGAAAGCCTTGCTTTTCTACAGCTGTCGGTTCATTCTGAACTGAGTTTATCCGCTTGCGGTAACCCACGACTGGTTTTTTCTTGTTTCAGTCACGCAGACTTCATGGGCAAATACTTTGTCGTGTTTTCAATCTGTTTAGCAAAATATTTATAGCCTTAGACATGACAAGGAAGTCGCACGACTGTCAACCAAGGAGGAAAGAACCTCCTTCTCTAACATTGGTTCGCTTCGACAGTAAGTACCAGTGACTTGAGTTAATGGTGCTTACCTTCCTTGGTCATGACGGTAATGTAATGGACAAACAGTTCTTACTTCAAGCAACCAGACGTCTCTTCCGTTGTAAATACGTAGTGAGAAAGTTGTCTATATTTAATTAAGAGAGGAATATTTGTTAACAGGTGTGGGCCCGGTAGCTCAGTCGGTATAGCGACTGTCTACGGGCTGGACGATCCGGGGATCGAATCCCGGTGGAGACGAGATTTTCCGCACCTGTCCAGACCGGCCCTGGGGCCCACCCAGCCTCCTGTACAATGGGTACCGGGTCTTTACCGGAGGTGAAGAGCGACCGAGGCGTGACGCTGACCCCTAACCCCCTTCTAGTGCCGTGGTGAAGAAAGAGTAGAGCTACACATCTACTCCCCCTATAGGCCGTACGGCCCGTACAGAGCCTCAGTGCCTGTACAATGGTGCACATTACCTTACCTTTAACTTTTATATGTTAACAGAACCGCCCGAGATATGTGCGCGCCCCGGCCAAGCTAACAGTTTGAACCTCGGGGAAGGTTAATACATTTTCATCCCTTAAAACAGACATTTTTACACTTTTTTTCGGCGTAGGACAGGGCTGGTCAAACTTTCTGAGAGCGCGATAAGATTTTGTGGTTGTGGAAACGTGAGTGTACTGGTACAGTATTTCCGATAATTCCAATGACGCCTTGGCGTCATTGCCCGGCTTGTCTGCATCTTAGTTCGGCCATGTATGTTCATTTTGCTAACACACAAAACACCCCAAAAAGAGTCACTATGCTGGAAAAATGGGAAATTACTAAACGCTGAAAGAGATAGTACTTCCTATTATGATTGTCCTCTGACTTGAATATGAACACTGAAATTTATGGTATCTTTTGAGTTAATCTTGATACATGGACTTCGGAAACGCAAGACACTTTGACTTGCAAAATGAGGTCTTCGAACTCAAACTGAAAATGACGCTAAAAATGAAGTTTAAGATGTAGCGGTTGGTACAACGTGTAAGGTATAACCTGGTGAGTGTCACTGCTCAGGTAAATATTCTTTGGGCCTAATGAATATTTGGTATAGAGTTTTATAAGGCAAGGAAAACAATTGAATAAGATAGAAGTTATGCCTGAGGACGCCATGAAGGTACATGAGAAAGCTGCAAATATATATATAAAGGTAAAGGTAAAGTGATTCCGTTACAGGCCCGGTGTGGCCCAGAGGGTGGGTAAAGGTATAGCTCTACTCTTCCATGACCGCGGCACTAGAAAGGGTGAGGGGTCAGCAGCACGCCCCGGCCGCGCTTTACTCCCGGGAAAGAACCGGTACCCATTTTACAGGAGGCTTGGTGGGCCCTAGAGCCGGTCTGGACAGGCGGAAAATCTCGTCACCACCGGGATTCGATCCCGGACCGTCCAGCCCGTAGTCAGTCGCTATACCGACTGAGCTACCCGGCCCGTATATATATATATATATATATATATATATATATATATATATCAACAATCACCTCATTTTTACCCTGGGCACCAAATGAATATGAGGAATCAACTTTAAGCCCCAACCTCTTTTGCGTATCTGTACCACATTAAGTGTGCGATAAAATAAAAAATGAAAAACAACTATACCTAGAATATGAAAGTTCCATATTATTTGTATCCGCCCTCTTTGTCGGTGTTGCCGGAATTAATTTCATGGTAAATTCGTATTTAGTCTTCACGTAAGATGATATAAAAGTAAAGGTAAAGTGTTCCCGTTACAGGCCCGGTGTGACCCAGTGGGTCTTCCATGACCGCAGCATTAGAAGGAGGCGAGTGGTCAGCAGCACGCCCCGGCCGCACTTTACCCCCGGGAAAGACCCGGTACCCATTTTACAGGAGGCTGAATGGGCCCCAGGGTCGGTCTGGACGGGCGGAAAATCTCGACCCCACCGCGATTCGATCCCGGACCGTCCAGCCCTTACTCAGTCGCTATACCGCCTGAGCTACCGGGCCCACCATGTAAGAAGATAAATGAACGCTAAATATTTATAGGCTCGGTGTCATAAATTGCACTTATGGCTCGATGTTCCTTACAGATGCTGCATATATTTCGCGTGATCTCCAACAAAACCAGATGAATTCGCTGACTTCAAAACAAGTGAATTATTTGTGTGTTGGGACGGCAGTAGGTCTCTTGCGGTGTTCCTACTTAGCGAACTTTGGCGATTTGCGTCGCCTGCATGTCGTTTTCGGGCGAGTGCACTGTGGTGCAGTCGGTTGAGGCACTGCGCTACAAGTCAGAAGGTCACGGGTTTGGTTCCCGATGAGATCGTTTTCATTGGCTTAATCCTTCCGGCCGTATCTTCGAACTGGGGTCGACTCAACCTCTAACAGAAGTGAGTACCAGGGGTATATCCTGGGGTGTAAAGGCAGCCGATGCGTAGGGCTGACAACCTTACCACATTCATGTGCCGAATTTAGAGAAATTCTGGGAGCCTCAAACTCCTGGAGCCCTCAGGGCCTATGCAGGCCTATAGAGGGACTGCTTTACCTATTTACAAATCAATATCACATGGTACAGCGAAGAATCTTATGCGCTTTCCATATCTTGTAAAAAAATACATTGTTCGAAATGTAACACAAATCGTGTTAAACATGTAAATCAGTCCCATTACAGGCCCACGGTGCCCACAGGGTTCCAGGAAGTTAAGGTTCCTAGATTACGTGACAATGGCTCAGAATTGTTATCAGCCTTACGCACCGGCCGCCTTTACCCCCAGGAAGTACTCCTGGTACTCATTTCTGTTATAGACGGAGTCGACCCCAGGACCATAGTGCGATCGGAAGGACAATGTCAGTGAAAAATTCCATTGACACCATCTGGAATCGAATCATCGACCTCCCGATTAGTTGCGCAGCACCTTAACCACTGTGCTACCGCGGTCCCCCAGATGTGACAAGAACACAAATTTTTCCATCATCCCGACAAAGACACTGTCTGTGACTGTCATTCTTTCATTATTCATGGAAACAGAAAAGGAAGACATCTTTTATCTTTACATATTTCAGAATGTATTTGAGGGAAAGGTTTTTGACTTCTTCAGAATTTCATCTTTATTTCATGTGTTTTAAAGCCTCCATGGCGACGGATTTCAATCAAACTTCTCCTGCTGACAGCCGCGTGAGGTGTTTCGGATTAAATTTCGGAACACTGATGGCGGGAGACGGAGAGGGTCTCTGAAGCTTCGCTTGGTTTAACCCTTATCCTGCTAATGTGGAGTATAGGGTGAGCTCCTAACAATGCCAACAAATGGCAGATGGGATTTAACTCGGCGTTTAAAGGGTTAAACCACCTGATACGGTGTCTAGCCCGAGAATATTTCCTGTATTTACTGAAGTATTTTGGTTATGTTTCAGCTAAAAACATGGCTGTGGCACTTAGAACTTCATATGATTCATACCGTGTATATTATTACATTCAACAAAAAAGTACATACACTAAAATACAATTGGTAACAAGATAAGCGCGTTTGGTTTATTTTCCTATGTTCTAAAACTTCCTGAAGATGGCCAGAACACGTAGAAGGCCAATATTGTTATGAATTGTATTTTAGTGAATTAGTTTGTTGATGTATCAGTCTGTTACTGGAGAAGAATGAGATGGGCTGGGCATGTGGCGCGTATGGGTGAGGAGAGGGGGGTGTATAGGGTCTTGCTGGGGAAACCGGAGGGAAAGAGACCACTGGGGAGACCTAGACGTAGATGGGCGGGTAATATTATGATGGATATCCAGGAGGTGGGATGTGGGTATATGGACTGGATTGGGCTGGCCCAGGATAGAGACAGGTGGCGGTCGCTTGTGAGTGCGGTAATGAACATTCGGGTTCCGTGAAATGCGGGGAATTTGTTGACTAGGTGCAAACCAGTTAGCTTCTCAGAAGGACTCGTCACCATGGAGTAAGTAAGTAAGTATCAGTCTGTTACTTCGAATCCAACACCAAGTAACGGGATTCAATAAAAATATTTATAGGGTTAAAATCGTAGAGTGATCCCGTTACAGGCCCGGTGTGGCCCAGAGGGTGGGTAGAGGTATAGCTCTACTCTTCCATGACCGCGGCACTGGAAGGGGGTGAGTGGTCAGCAGCACGCCCCGGCCGCACTTTACTCCCGGGAAAGACCCAGTACCTATTGTACAGGAGGCTGGGTGGGCCCCAGGGCCGGTGTGGACGGGATGAAAATGTCGCCCCCCACTGGGATTCGATCCCGATACCGTCCAGCCCGTAGTCAGTCGCTATACCGACTGAGCTACCGGGCCCACATATAGCGGAAAAGGTAAATGTAAAGAACACGAAGGCCCAGAGGGGGAGTAGAGGTATAGCTCTACTCTTTCTTTAACCTCGGCGCTAGATGTGGTTGGTGGTCAACCCCAAGCCCCGGCCGTTTTACCCCTGGGAAAGAGCCGGTACCCATTGTATAGGAGGCTGGGTGGGCCCCAGGGCCGTTCTGGACAACTGTGGAAATTCTCGCCTCCACCGGGATTCGATCTCCGGATCGACCAGCCCGTAGCGAGACGCTATAATGTTCGAGCGAAAGTTCTTACCTTGCCTTACCTTATCTGAACAGCAACTGGAACTTGCCAATTGCATAACAAGAATAATTCATCCTACGAAAATTTCGTTTTATACATGAAAGATTCGACTGAGGAGCTAAGAGAGATCAGTCGATATCATGACTGCTCAGGGGCCAGACGACTGCATTTCGATTCCCAGGAAGTCGTCAGGCCTTCGACTCTAGAATTTTTCAACCACAAGGCTGCCTGGGACTTCTTCGTCAGAAATAAAGCAGCCGAAGGGTGAATCTCGTCATTGACTACCTTCTATTTCCGGGAACGAAAATGCAGGAAATGTTCGCCCCATTTCTCCGTACGTGTTCGCATCTTCGTGCTTCAAAATAGCGGTAAATTTAACTCTGCATGCATCAGCAAATTTATTTGAAACATTTCTTAGTGCAAGGTGTGAACTATTTAGCACTTCGGTGTTAACTCGAAGTATATACAAAGATCCAGCTCCTACCGCGAAGTAAACACAATCCGTCTCGAATATAATAACCGACCAGATCATGCTGTATGCGGAAATAATCGCTGTTTGTTCTGAGATTCATGCATAACTCATAAGTACACTGTGTAGGGCAGAATGTAGGATTTCGACATGTTAAATCTGGTGGTGTGGGAAGCACCCGCTTGACTTTAAGGGGTTAGAGAAAGGGAAGAAACAGGTAATGTGTCAGTTGTGTACGGTAGATTCGTTTTGTTGACAACAGTATGTGCGAACTAGTAGCTTTGTGTTTCTGTCAGACTTAGATTTATGTGTCTGCTGAAAAAGAAACGCCAAGGGTAATCGCAAACAACGAACTTTAAACCAGTGTATTCATAGTTGAATAAAGATAGACCAACTTGATGTCACTTGCTTTATTATTTCATTATTTAATGCTTAACATGTTTCGGATGTTAATACATCCATCCTCAGGAGCTTGCGACTTATTTGTTGAGTTATTGCATGAGTTGTATTGCTCTGGTTCGATGTGTGTTGGTGTTACGTTGTGGTTTGGCTGGGATGGTGTGATATCCGGATGCAAGCTGAAACACTGAGTAGTGTTGTTGTTGTTGAAACAGAAATGGGTTTTGATACAAGAGAACGAAATCCCTTCGAGGGAGCTAGCATTGAATTATTTCTTGGAGTTTAACAACTGGTGTTTATGATCATTGAATTTAATGTTGTAACTACGTGTTCATAATACGGAGTTTTGGATACCTGCATTTCACATCTTGAATACTGTAAAGGTAAAGGTAAAGTTTGCTCTAGAAGAGACCACGAAGGCCCGGAGAGGGGGTAGAGGAGTAGCCCTACTCTTTCCTTAACCTTGGCGCTCGATTGGGGTGGATGGTCAACGCCACGCCCCGGCCGCTTTACCCCCGGGAAAGACCCGGTACCCATTGTGTAGGAGGCCGGGTGGGCCCAAGGGCCGGTCTAGAGAGGTGCTGAAAATCTCTCCTCCGACCGGGACTCGGTCCTCGGGCCGTCCAACCCGTAGCGAGTCGCCATACCGACTGAGCTATACCGGCCCATACATCTTGAATATGGCACAGTAATTAAATAATATAATTTGGTACAGTCTAACATAAGTTTTTTTTGTTAAATATTTTTATGAATTTACAGCTTTCAGCTACGTGTTTCGGCTTTTTAGAGCCATCTTCAGGCTGAGCTTTGGAGGGTGTGTGTATATATTGCAATGCAGTAAAAGACGACATGTCGTTTACTTTAGTTTACGTACGTACATATATACATATACACACATACATCCACATACACATATATACACACATACATACATACATAGATACATACATATACACACACATACATACACATACGTACATACATACATACACACATACATACATACACACACATACATACGTACGTACGTACATACATACACACACATACATACGTACGTACGTACATACATACATACACATAATACATACATCCGCATACATACATACATACATACATATCTACATACACACACATACATACGTACATACATACATATATACATACACACACACACATACGTACGTACATACATAAATACACACATACATAGTACGTACATACATACACACACACATACACACACACACACATAATACATACATCCACATACACACATACATACATACATAGATACATACATATATACACACACATACATACATACATACATACACACATACATACATACATACATACATACATAGATACATACATACACACACACATACATACATACATACATATCTACATACACACACATACATACGTACGTACATACATACACACACACACACACATAATACATACATCCACATACATACATACATAGATACATACATATATACACACATACATACATACATACATACATACATACAACCTCCTAAGTTCAGGCTTTAAAAAACCGAAACAAGTAGCTGAAAGCTGTCAATTCATGAAACATTTAATACAAAAGTTCTGTTACACTCTACTATATTATATTATTTGATTTAAAGAGAAAAACACAACGGGGATGCCTTGCCTTAAAAAAGGAAATACGGCGCAGGAAGTTTCAATGCACGGTGTGTCGCATTGCCTTCTGCTGCTGTAATCAGGTTATCCACTGACGCAGCGTCTTATTTCTGAAGAAGGGAACGCGCAACGCCGCGAAAGCTTCAAAACTCGCTCAAAAATGTTTTAATTTTTTACTGAAATCTGAGGCCGTATAGTCTACGCTATCGACAGCCGCTGTGTGGCAAAGATGGCTGCCAGTCTGTTGGTTTTCTCCACTGTATGCAGTCAGCTGAATTGATAGTTACTGTACGGTACAACGGACTGCTGTGGTCACTGACTGAATTATTACCTGCTTCCCATCTGGCAGTGTCTTGGCTCAGGAGGTTAGTTATCGGCTTCTAACTGTGGAGGCCCGGTTTGAATGCCTGACCAGTTTATGTGGAATTTTTATTTGTTACATTCACCGTGTGTGTCAATGGTATGAACAGACATATGAACATCAGTCTCAACAAACTGTCTGTGTTAGACAACAGACTTGTTTAAGAGCCTGAAGATGACCTAATTTGTGTTGCAACATGCTGCTCAATTAGACAGAGAGGCTGTACATTTTAATAAAGTTAGTTGTGTTGAGACTGATATTGAATTGTTTATTCTTAACTTGCGGGATTTGTGGTGAACGAATTGGCGCGGGGACAAGCTTTCTGTGATCTTAGTAACTGACCAACTTAATGCACAAAGTCTTGTTTTATAATAAGTTTATTGTATTCCTCTACATGTTTCGAGCAACTATTATGCTCATCATCAGGAAGTCAAAATTGTATTACACAGCATCTTGTATCACACCTGTAGGTGGCCTTCTGGTGTGTAGGTTGAGAGAGTCCTTTCCCAACCTGTGCACCGGACGGCCACCTACAGAGTGTGATGATACCAGATGCTGTATAATACAATTTTGACTTCCTGATGATGAGCACAATAGTGCTGGAAACATGTAGAGAAATATAATAAACTTTTTATAAAAAAAGAATTTTTGCATTCAGTTGGTCAGTTACTAAGATTGTACTGAGATGCACGGCCAGCAAAACATCGAAAGCTTTCTGTGAGTATTTCGGTTTTTTTTAACATTCGTTGTTCCGTGCATTATTGTAATTGTTTTAAAAAATAACCAACACGATGTCATTTGTGGACTATCCTTTATTTTCATGAACACGCAGGAGAACGGGAGGGTTACAGCAACACATTACACACTATATCAGAGGCTGACTGTACAGGGAAAAATGAACTCCTGATGATGAGCTTCCCGAAAGCTCGAAACATGTAGAGAGTGAATGACGACTACCCCTGAAATAAAGGATAGTCCATAAGTGTCATCGTGT
>Ga0131853_10013439_pt1 | contig 15009 bp, 5 predicted proteins | sample TergutLab28metaG_FD_92764 | JGI IMG/M metagenome (GOLD analysis project Ga0131853, IMG submission 92764) | Labiotermes labralis P1 segment gut microbial communities from Petit-Saut dam, French Guiana - Lab288 P1 (version 2) (version 2) | ecosystem: Host-associated > Arthropoda: Insects >... | reverse complement strand
GCCTACATATCTGAAAGTCTCTAACTAGGCAGCATCCTCCTTGCGATTTATATCGGCAGCTAACTTAATCCCGGCAAATAACTGCCTTTAATAATACGGATTTATGCTAGGCTTATTTGGGAGTATGGAAATGATGGCAAATTTTCTTTCATAGTTTGCCAGGAAACGGGCGAAATTGCTTCGACGTTCTGTCGTGGCGTTGCCATGGGAAGGATTAAAATACCTCTCCTTATTTCAAATGTCTCTGCGTGCAACACAGCATTGTATCGCGATCAGCATAATTGTATGCCCGAGAGATGCAGGTTGGGTGGGTCTGGCTGAGATGGTTAATGGGCTGTTGTGATGACTAATATTCAAAATTTTGCATCTGATTTTTTAGAGTCGTCGGCTTATTGTGAAGCAGGCTTTCCGGTTACGCTGCCCTGTCACAAGTAGATATATTGAATGAAATATAGGTGTTTGTTTTTGTTGTTTTTTGGCCCAACAGCCCCTGGTTGGCCAGGGCTTCCTCATTCACGACGTTCCTAGATCACACACAACGACGCACCACAGTCGGTAGGACTCCTCTGGGCTAGTGATCAGCTCGTCACAGAGACCTCTACTTGACAACACACAACACTTACACGAGACAGACATCCATGCCTCCGGTGGGATTCGAACCCACAGTCCCAGCAGACGTGCGGCCGCGGACCCACGCCTTAGACCGCGCGGCCAGTGGGATCGTCCGTTTTAGATACGACGCTGCATTCGTCTGCAGAGAGAGAAACATAATCTTTATGTGTGTCATCCCCGTTGTGTGATATACAATTAGTGTGGCAATATATGTGCGTAGCACTTACCGTCAAACATAACTATTTTATTGGCTAATTATTGGAAGGTTTACAACTACATGTTTCGGCCCTATTCCTGGGCCCTCATCAGGTTGTATCACGAACCTAGAGTAGGCTATATTACATGCTACTTATTGGTAATGGGTGTTTTGGAGAGCTCTCCCTATTACTGCGTGTTACAATGGTATGTGTATTTTTTCATTCTATATATAATAATACTTCTACCGGGATTAATTGCCCCGGTGTTTCCTGTAAGTATAACACTTATCATATATTACTTAAAATATATGTGCAATTATTCTATTTGTTAGTATTTTGGTCTGGTTGGTTGTAATAGTCTCCTATGCACTTTTTCGGTTGTGTATTGTCATTTTTGTATTTGTTGATCGGCTCTTTTGTCCTTGGGGTTGGCGTGCTGTATAGTGTGGTCCGGTGGGATTTCTTCGGTGAGTCCTGTTATTGAGCTTTCTTATTTCCTCTTCTACCTGCTTCTTTGTAGGTGTAGGTGTCTATCTGTGAACAATTTATGGATGTGGTGTGGGTGAGCATGTGGTGTCATATTGCCAATTAGCTTCGCTAGATGGATTGTAGGGTACTCACTTTTCCTTATCCCGTGGTGCGATGTATGTTCCATATATCCTTGGTATTTCGGTGTATTGGTGTATGTCACTTATGGTTCACTATATATAATCATTTTCCAGCATAATTTCCAGCCCAGGAATAGGGACGAAACATGTAGTTGTAAAACCTTCCAATAATTAGCCAATAAAATAGTTGTGTTTGACGGTAAGTGCCACGCACATATATTGCCATACTAAGAGGAACATAAGCCTGTAGCCCTCTTCAGAGGAGGATTCAAAGCGCGTACTACCACATGTGCAGTGTTGCATCAAATGATGTATTGTATACTATTTGGAGTAAACGTAAAGGTTATAACCGTCCGGCTCACCCTTCTCACTCAGCCGGTTGCATGAGACCTACTTTACAGGGACTGACTTGGTTTGAGTGTTGTGAACTCAGTAAAGAAGAACTATTAATACGATTTATGTTTAATTGACACTCTGGAAAATCTCTTGTGTGACAATACAAAGCTGTGTCCTGTATATATAAATATATACACATGCTACAGCTGTGTATTATTGGCCTAACACAACGGGGATGACACACCTTAGGATCTCTTGTGTGATTTGATTTTTAGTTAATGGGCGCTAATTTGATACAGCTTCTGACTACATACGATGAACGTAGCACGGCCCACTTTGTCACTTTGCGTATTCACTGCACGTACAAAAAGGTAAAGTGATCCCATTACAGGCCCGGTGTGGCCCAGAGGGTGGGTAGAGGTATAGCTCTACTCTTCCATGACTGCGGCACTAGGAGGGGGTGAGTGGTCAGCAGCACGTCCCGGCCGCACTTTACCCCCGGAAAAGACCCGGCACCCATTTTACAGGAGGCTGGGTGGGCCTCAGGGCCGGTCTGGAAGGGCGGAAAATCTCGTCCCCACCGGGATTCGATCCCGGACAGTCCAGCCCGTAGTCAGTCGCTACCGACTGAGCTACCCGGCCTATATTCACTGCACATTACCCTTTATGAAATCATAACATTTATATAGCCCGAAACTTGGTAAAACCGATTAAGTCCAATTTAAGATTACTTATTTCAAACTGTACCCCCTTAGTAACACTTTTTTTTAAATTTCGAGTTACATAATGTAGTCTGTAAATCCTCCCTAAATTAAGAGCGATGCAAACACGCGTTCTTCTCCTACAACAACCGAAAAACTTGTGCGTTTTGCGCTACATCAAGCGACGTTGGTTTGCTTGTTCAAAATCCCCCTGCTGTAATTCCTAACAAGTCTCATTTGTCCACTGTAAATTCAGCCGTCTCGTAATAGGTCGAAAACTTTAAAATTTCGTATTCTGTCTTCCCTTTGGTTTCTAATGACAGACGCGATATTTTTTAACCAAACATTTGTAAACCTCGTATAAGCGTCTTCTACGGGACAGTTTTAATGTGCTACCGTAACTATCACGTTATCCACCCTCTCTTGATTTACATCTCGAAAAAGTGTCAAAACCTCCAATTTTGACTGTGCCAGCAAACTTCAAAACCCCATTAAACTTGACATTGACAAATGCCTAACGCATTAAATTCCCCTTTTATAAATACATTCCGCACATTCTACCCAACGCTAACCTCTACTTTTCTCTCTCTCCAGCTATCTGTCTATCCACTTCAAACATAACTCTATTTCACTCGCTGCTCTGTAACCTTCCTTCTCTCTTGCTACTGACCTTTGTATAACTACCAGATGCTACTGACCACCCTCCTAGGCAAACATATTTATCCCTACATTTCAGGAAGTAATTTTGATCCGTTTAATAAAATAATTCTTTCCTGCGGTTAAAGGTTACCCCTAATATTCCATTGGAAGCACAGAGGGGAGGAGAGAGGTGTAGCTGTAACCATGAATAACCTCGGTGCTAGGTGGTGGGGTTGACACCACGCCCCGGCCGCTTTACCCCTGAGAATAAAGCCGGTCCCCATCCTACAGCAGGATGCGTGGACCCCTGGGTCGAACCGCGGATCGCCCAGCCCGTAGCGCGTGGCTGTACCCAGTACGCTATCTCTGCTGTGTTAATGGTTGGGGGAGGGGAGGAGACTCCCAAGATGCCACAACTTGAGGAAGTGTAGGAAAAGACAGTAGACATCAGTCGGAATAGTGGAGTGTGAACGGAATCGAACCCTGGTCGCATTATTGGAATGTTCTGTTTGCTTTCTGAACGTCGTGCGATACCACTTTAGTCACCGCTTTTTATATCCTGTGGACATTCTACAGGTCTGGAATTAGCCTGTGGTACAAATAATGCTGTCTCTCTCGTAAGCCTTAATATCTATGTACAGTACCAATAGTGACTGTTCTGTCGTGTAAATTCACCACCCGCAGTAGACAGCTTTGTATTAGCTGAGTAAAATTAGCTCTGGAATATAATAAAAGAAAGGTTTCAAACCCCTGCGGTAAGTGGAACGCTTGATGGAAACGAAGCAAAACATAAACAATCCTTTTTGGAAACATATACCACTGCCTTCTTCCACAGTTCTTGTCTTCATAAGATGGATGAGACGGACGTGATACACAGCTTTTGGCGCCATTGTTTGGGAGTTTGGATATATCCATCTGTCGTCGGAGATTAGCGTATTTGCGGGTTAGAATGGGCACATTTGTTCCCGTTTAATTCTTGTGTATGTAACCTTCTATAATACAAACACGGAGTATAACTCTAATAAGAGACTGTTTCTTGTCAGTAATTGGTTTACATACACTGCAATGTGTTCAGTAGGACCAGTGAAGTAAAATTAGTACCCTATGATCCGCGGTGCCTACCTAACAGTCCCTATAAGAGAATCTCATTCCTTCGTAACAGTGAAGCCTGCGATATTTCTACAACTACTTACTGACGAAAGAGGCTACGGACACAAGGAAGGAGACCAGGCAAGGTCAAATTAAAGCAGTCTCGTTGTTTAGAAATGCCATAACTCTGATTTTTTTTTACCATAGAGCAACATCCCTACTGGGACAAGGCCTCCTCATTATCTAGGATTCGTGATCACACTCAGACACACCACACTCGGCAAGACTCCTCTAGACGAGTGATCAGCCCGACGCAGATACTCACAACAAATATCCATGCCCCCGGTGGGATTCGAACCCACAATCACAGCAAGCGAGCGGCCACTGAGATCGGCCATAACTCTGATCACCCCCCTCCCCCCCCCCCTCGTGGCACTGCGGCCCAACGCGGGCCATGGCCTCCTCATTCTTGAGGTTTCTAGATCACACACAACGACGCATCACAGTCGGTAGAACTCCTCTGGACGAGTGATCAGCGCGTCGCAGAGACCTCTACCTGACAATATACAACACTCACAACAGACAGACACCCATGTCCCCAGTGGGGTTCGAACCCACAATCTCAGCAGGCGAGCGGCGAGAGACCTACACCTTAGACCGCGCGGCCACTGGGACCGGCCCATAACTCTGATTACAGACTTAAAATTCCGGTGATCGAACTGCGTATGTCACAGCCAGGTATGGCAAATCCTGTCTGGTTTTGTGTCGAGTGTGAGGACCCATACACATTGCATTACCTGACGCCAGAACGGCTGAACGGAAGACATGACCAGTTTTGAGGCTAAACGTTTCACTGAGATGCACACCTTTCTAATTTATTATTATTCCTTGTATTACTGATAATATAAATTTATTGCTATATAAGTTGACAACGATACCCAAGTGGCATACTGCAGAACGTATTGATAATTGTTGTACCAAGATGACTACGTAAGCGATGTAAGGCCATCTGTCAGGTCACAGTCCAAACCGCCTACCTGATGGCACTAGTATTATTATTCATCACCCCCAAAGCGACAGCCTCAGAATTACATTAGTGATGCCTTTGCCAAGTTGAACAGATGGTTTACAGAAAAGAAACACATTAAAATTTGACAAAACAAACTTAATGAAATTTACTACTATCGACAAGGCGTGCTACTTCAAATATAGTTATGATAAAAAAATTATCGATGAAGTAGTTAAGACTTGGCCTGAAAATTTATGACATAATGAACTACCCCTCTCATTACTGTTCTTCGTTTTAGGCGGCATGAGGAAAGATGCAAACAGTGTGCCTGTAAATTCTGTACAAACCAGGAATTTCATGAGATCTCCGCTCTTCTGGGGTATTACGCAGCGTGCAGTGGTAATTCCTTGTCGATGTTTCGGAACAACCCAAGATGCCTTGCCGACGTTCGGGACAACGTAAGATGTCGATAGGTTGTCCCGAAACGTCGGTAAGGAATTACCATTATACGCTGCATAATATCCCAGAAGATCGCAGGTCATATCTACTTCGCGGCGGAAGCCTGAAATCACGCAGGAATTTCATATTTGTATGGTAGTTTACTGCATTATGTTTGTACTGTGTCATGTTGTACATCATTGTATGTAAATGATCTTTGTAAGGTCAGTTAATTGTAATTCCTGTTCTAATTATAAATACAGTCCCAATACGGAATGACCTTAATACACAATTTTATTGTGCAACTGAAGTTTCCCATATGGGACAAGAAACATTCTGTAAGTTTGTTTAACAGTAAATGGGAGTGGGGGTGGGATGGGCAGGACATGTGTCACGCATGGGAGAGAAGATAACTTGAGGGTTGTTTCATCGTGAATCTTCCTCACGAAATAAAGTGAAATGCCCCTACTTGATGCAACTAGGTAATTTTATTGATGTATTCTTAGCTGGACATGTTTCGGGTACGTACGCCCATCATCAGGAGCATTAGATGTTGAGTTGCAGCATATGGTTTTCTGCACCGAGTTTTTGGATGGGTGGTGGTCTTGAGAGTCGCTGCGTAGGTCGTGTGTACGTTGCGGATTGTGCCGTGCGAGTCGCATGTATGTACCCGAAACATGTCGAGCTAAGAATACATGAATAAAATTACCTAGTTGCATCAAGCTGGTAATTCACTTTATTTCATTTTCGAGAGAAGATAAATTTGTATGAACTTTTGGTGAATGAAGGAAAGCTACGACTTGAAAGACCTGAGCGACGGTGTGAGGATAATATCCAACTTGATGTTAAATTGTATGGTGGAGTGTGTATTGTTGTTATGTGGCTTAAAGTTGGAACCAGTTGAGGGCTGATGTGAACACAGTAATGAATATTCGGGCTCCATAATATGGGGAATTTTTGACTAGCTGAGCATCTGTTAGCGAGGAAAATATTAAGAAAAATATTTTGGCCAACTAAGGAATCCAACGGTATATGGAGAGTTAAAACAAATAAGGAGTTGGATGAATTAATTAAACACCGGAACATAACAAATTATGTTAAAGCCCAACGATTGAGTTGGTTTGGACACATAAATAGAATGCCCGAAACTAGCAATGTAAAAAGCATACACAAATGGAAACCATTCACAGGAAGACCAGCTGGAAGGCCCAAGTCTCGATGGGAAGATGATGTCAGGAAGGATCTGAAGAAGATGAAGCTTATGAAGTGGGCAGAACAAGTACAGGACCGCCTTAAATGGAAGGATATTGTCGAGAAGGCCAAGATTATCAGAGTAGTAGCGCCATAGAAGAAGAAGAAGAGCATCTGTTAGCTTCTCAAGGGTAGACTGTACTCATTGGAGTCAGTTAATTGTTCAAATAGCGCGTTAGAACTCAACTTATTTACTCCAAACCTAACTGTATTTTCGGTTGTGGTATTTAGTTATATTATCTGTATTAGGTTACCAGAGCTTTACCATATTGTCCTATTTGAAAAAGGATATCCATATACCATATGAAGGCGAAAATGTGTGAATGAAGGAAGAGACTTGCACATTGCGCCTGCCGCTTGTGCTGTGCAGTACAAAAGTCTGGGTGCGGTAATTCAAAAGGTGTCTTACGTAAGAGGTGGAAAAATTTAATTTGCTTGTCCGTCAAAGGGGAAGCACGCGGTGGCCCAGTTGATTAAGGCACAACGCTAAAGCCGGAAGGTCGCGGGTTCGATTCCCTATGGAGTCATTGGAATTTTTCATTGGCATAATCCTTCCGGCCGCACTGTGTCACTGGGGTAGGTACAGCTTCTAACAGAAATTAGTACCGGGTATATTTTCTGTGGGGTAAAGGCGGCCGGTGCCAGTCGTTAAGAAATGTGGGAGCCTCAACTGCCTGGAACCCTCTGGGCCTGTCCAGGCCTCTACAGGGATTGTTTTACCTTTTATCCACCAAAGGGCTGTACAGTCCAATTACAGAATGTAGAGTGTCGTCAATTTGCGTTTCAAAGACACGCAAAACTTTCACTGTCGGCGAAGTTACCTCTGCAGTCTGCGGTATTAGCTGCCATGATAACAGAATGGGGTTGTCTCCAGTGGAACGACTTTTGAACTGAGCTGAATGACAGTCCCCGAGAGTCCTACAGATATGGACGTGATACAGCGTGTCTCATGTTAACTGTGATATACATGATTCGTTAGTAGCCAACCTTACAGCTCCTATCATTGTATCACCCACTGCCCTTTAAGCTGAAGTATCAACAGAGTAATCAGACATGTTTGATTTTAATAGCGTGTACGTTTTTAGCCACGCTTCTGAGCACATGCTTACGGTAAAGTCTCAGACTAAACTGATGAAAACAAAGGAAACGAATGGATTCATTCGACTGCAGTGTACGTATGTCGTACTCTTATTTGATTCCTTATTATTTTGTTTCTCTCACACGCAACAACAGTGCCACTTCTGAATGTTTATACCCCCATTCCCCTTCGCACACTCTCGCCCACGAGCTATTATTCCGTGTCATGTAAATATTAACACATCGCAACCAAGCTGGCCTGCTCTTCTCCCGATGAGTGGATTCTTGATGGGAACAGGAAGTCGGCCCTGTCTGTAACAATAAACAGTGTGGCCCCCACATTTCATGATGGGTATCGTATGCCTAACATGTTAGCTACTACAATGGTAAACTAACACAGAGATAGAGCTATGAGGTGATTATATGGATGTGAACAGTGTTTCAAAATCTGTTAATGTATTCCAGCTTTTGTAAATAACGTATGAACTGTGTTGTGTAGGGGAGTCCAAAGTATGTTGTTAAGGGTTAATCTTGCAATGTAACTTATTGGGCTGCAGTAGAAACCCGCTTGGGAAGTGACCAAAATAATCAAGTAACATCGAGCGAAATATGTTATACTGCTACATGTTGTAAGTCATGAAGTTCGGATTGAATTTAATGATCAGACTTTAGAAGCTGTCTTATCAGATGATTTTGAACACAGTGTTAGGCTACGTGAACTTATGCCCTATTCGTGGGGGTCAGTTTGATTTGGCGGTTTACATTTAAATTGAAGCAGGTGAAATTATCATAAATATTTGTTGCACGACAATTGTTATATGTGCATATGATCTGTATGGTCGAAGTAGTTTAAGTATAAAATTGTCGGAGGGTTTCGGATACTGCTGAGCACAACCCTCACGACTACGGAAAACCACCGATTCGGTAACAAATGGAACTAGAAAGTGTGTCGACTTCTAGGGCGTACAGTTGGAACTCTTGTTGTAGACTAAGCTGGAAATGTTTTGAAATGTGAAAAATCTTATACTGAAGGTAGACTGTGCAGCATAATTACAGTGGAACAATTTGCTGGCTTCATCATTTAGTGTAGATTTGACATTGGTTGTACATATACAAATTGCTACTCATCTATTTAGCCATAGCCCAAATATTCAAAACTCTAAACTCCACGGAATAGAGAACTTCTTCAGAATCTGATAGTTACTCAGCTATTAAAAAAATTCCCCAGTTTGGAGGGTTTTTAGGGGGTTGCCCAAAACTCTATTATCATGTCTGCAACAGCCCTCCACTAACCCTTGCCCTAAGGCGCGTGAATCCAGTGTAGACCCTCCCACTCTGATGTTTCGCTGACCATGCATCTCAGTATAATCTTGGTGATTAACCAACTTAATGCACAAATTCTTGTTTTATAATAAGTTTATTATATGACTTACATGTTTCGAGCACTATGCGCTCATCATCAGGAGGTCAAAATTGTATTATACAGCATCTGGTATCATCACACCTGTAGGTGGCCGTCCGGTGCGCACCAGACGGCCACCTACAGAGTGTGACGATACCAGATGCTGTATAATACAATTTTGACCTCCTGATGATGAGCACATAGTGCTCGAAACATGTAAGTCATATAATAAACTTATTATAAAACAAGAATTTGTGCATTAAGTTGGTTAGTTACTAAGAAGACCTCCCACTCTGCTTCTCTCTGTAACACGTTAATATTTGCCACCCATCGACACCTGACCTTTGAAGTGGTCTCTCATCCTTCTCGCGTTTCTACAAAACTTCTGTGCATTTTTCAGCTTTTGTGCGCGCATCCAGTGCTCCGAATTTAACTGTCCTCATAACACTTCATGAAGAGTACAGTTTATGAAGCTCCTCGATATGCAGCTTTCAATAACTCATTTCTCATGAATGCATTTGAGGCACCTAGTTCCGTTAGGGCTTGAGGGGCGAGAACTTGATCAGAGAAAGGTGGACTTTTGTGAAAACCAAGTTTTCTCAAATTTGTCATTTGGAATTTAAACAGCCGCGGCAGTTTCGCTTTAAGTCAGGAGTACACAGTGCTACAGAAATCACAGTTTGGCCACTTTGTGTTCCTTAGGTCCTTGTGGAAATTGGTGCGTGAGTTGTAATTTGCTGTCTTAGTTGACAGCTTTCTAACTTATCCACCTTTTCGGAGGATTTATTAGTCAACTTTTTCGTGATTTTATCCTGCATTCTGATGATGAAACGTGAACTTACTTTTAACTTCCCTGTGTTTACTTCCAGAAAACTGCCGTATCAGCGGCTTATGGTACTGCATTGTGGCATTTATCCTCTCATCCAGTAGATTAACGTGATCAGCGTTGACCAGAATTTGATATCTCCCGTTCAGTTTCAACCCTCCTGGTTTTCTTGGAATGGGTACCGGGGGCTTTTCCGTGGGGTAAAGGGGCCGGGGAATGGCACCGAGGTCAAGAATGAGGGGAGCTATACCTCTGCTCCCCTGCTGTCTCTTCGTGGCATGTTATAGGGAGGATTTCACTTGACATGATTTTGTTGGACCTTCCGAATCCCATATTATGGAAAGGTCAAGCTGTCCCTGAACAGGCCTGGGCAGGTTCTGGGAGGATGAGGCTCCCAGGATTTTGAGACAGTCGGCAAGGTTGTCAGCCTTACGCACCGGCCGCCTTTACCCCCCCAGGAGATATACCTAATTTTCATTTCTGTTAGAGGCCGAGTCGACCCCAGGATCATAGTGCAGCCGGAAGGATTAATTCAATGAAAATTCCCAATGACCCCACCGGAAACCGAACCCTTGACCTTCCGGCTTGTAGCACAGTGCCTTAACCAGCTGCTATAAGTGGTAAATGCGTCTGATAAATGTGTACCTGTACGGGTGTTAGTCTGGGTTTCATGTAAACACATTTTAGTTAACCTGACTGTTCATGAGTGTATCGAATTCACAGTATGTACTGTGTGTACTCTTTCCTAACCTAAGCACAGGATTTATTTAAATCTAAATAACTGATGCACTGTCTCATTTTACTCTTATTTTTCTCCGGTGTGTTCATAAGACGCTCTTGCGCATGTTCTGGTGCAAAAATGAGATCCGACATAGGATCTCCGTGTTGTTCGGATATCATTTGTTTATATTTAGGTGTGAATAACATAGTTATGATTTTCTACTTTCTGCTGCACGATTTACAGAGGTCTTGTCTGTTTCCATTTGAAAGTTAAAGAAGCTGCATAACTCGGTGTGTAATTGTGTACTTAAAAATACACTACCATGAGTTGTTCTAGTTTTAGCTTTATTTGCACGGGTCAATTAAAATTTTTACACCCAGTCCTTGTTTTACGTCCTACTTGCGTTCCTGAAAAAGCGGGTATGAATAAACAAGGGTAAATAAAAAATGATATTCCCATCATTGGTAAGGGATTAACATAACACACGCCGCAAACCAAAGGGCGCTAAACCAAAAATGAGAGCGCATAAATTAAGAACTGGTGTAAATTTCCAATGGACGTTAAAGCAAAACATGCGTAAATCAAATGGTCGTAAAACAAGGGCTGGGCGTAATTAAAAAGACAAAGATCCAAGGAATTGTTCCCGTACTTTGCGTTAAGTAGACCAGAACATCAAACGCAATACATGTTGCACGTACCTGAAACAGAGTGTTGGTGTTTGAGCAGTGCTGGCGGCCGATGGCGTGCACATGTCTGCATCAGATCGTGGCGGTGCCTCTGTGAGTGGCGGGGCAACCAATAAACGCAAACGATCTTGGTCACGAGCAGTTTTCTCCAATCTTCAGCGCAAAGGTCTAGAGAAGAGGTTCCAGCTTCAGAAGTATATAACCAAGCCCGACAGGCGACAGTTGGCAGCCACACTTGGACTGACGGATGCTCAGGTAAATATTTGCAACAAGCATAATTATTTACCAGTTACGTAGAGCTTTCTTGATAGTTGGTTTACCAACACTTTATCGACAGCATACGACAACTTCTGCTACTGGTGCCACAGTCCATCATGATGATGAAGGTTGGCATCTTCTACTGTCGCCCTTCATTGGTCCCGATCTCTTCCGTCTCCAGTTCCTAATGCACATTATCTTCAAATCTCTGAAACTAAATGCGGTCACCGAACAGCACGTCTGCATAGTCGTCTTATTCCCATCCGGTTTCTGGGACGTTACCTTCCTGTGAGGGACTTGCTGCTACATTCCGCAGGGGTATCCCAGCCTTCCTGCCTTGATCACCTTAGCTATTTCTTGTTCATTACATAGGTTAAACAGTTCATGACTGAACCTTGATATACAATTTTGTAATGATACAGTAACCAGCAAGATGAACAATATCGCAATAATTTTACAAGAAAAACTTTAAAACTCCAACATGTTCCGATTCTCTAAGAATCATCCTTAAGGAGAAAACGTGAAATATGTTTATACATAAGCGAAAGCGAAGTTTTGAGCCTATAATTCAGCGGTGAATCTGACCGCTGCCCTAGCCGAGTGAATGCAAAGCTAAGAAATCGTGTGTTACAAATTGTGTGCAGCTGATTTTATACAAAATGAGATTTTTTTTTTTGGAACGGAGAAGGAAATCTTTGTATCACTGTTAATATCCACCATATAAATAAGTGATCATGGTCTGTTTTGAAGTAACATCTTAGTAATTGCCTGGAGGGAGAGACGGAGGGGAGGGAAAGGAGTGTCATGATAACCACAGCAAAATAGCTGGCTTATAGTCTGAGAATTGAACCCGTGTCGTTCCAGATATGAGTTGGGGGTGATGACCAGTAGCCTGCAACATTGGTTACAGGTTTCTTGGCGTTTCAGATTTGTGAAACAATCAGAACATCACATGATAGGTCCAACACAAATACATATTTTTAGAAAAACACTACGTGTTTCACATTAAACAGGCCGTCTTCAAGGTAAATAAAGATTTTAATTGTAGGTAAAATGCAGCTCTTAATACTATAATTTTTGTTTACTTTTTCTGTGGGATCCCACATCATAATATTAGTATTGCAATAAAATTTCAATATTTCTTTTATTTACACCTTGATGTTTATTATAACCACGGCAAAGCAATATAAAAGAAAAACTATTCTGCTTATCTCCTGTAAAACCTACAGACTCTTAACACAAGTATTTTCAACTTTTAACAAAATAATCTTACTCCTTTGGCTTCTGAGACCTCCAAGACCCCTGACTAAAAAACACAAGTGAAATAGATACTTAAATAATTTTTAATGATCAATTTTAACTTAAACTTTACTTACTGTTGTCTAATTTTGCATATTACAATTTTTTTTCAGTACTTACATCGTGATATGGAATCCCACTAAAAACGTAAACAAAATCATTATGTGATGTTATGAGTTTCAGTTTACCCGCAGTTTGTCTGCATTTAGACTTTAATTCGAAACATGTAGCGTTCTTTCTAAGAATACATACATATTGGTGTTGGAGTGATGGTGTGATGTTGTTTTGATTATTCAAAGACACAACGGAATAAACTCTATTAAATTAGATTGACGAAGGCAACGTTTGGTCATAACTATATGCGTCTCTTTCATATGAATGATGATACTGAGGTGGGCGGGTCAGGAGTGGTAGCCAGAATCCCCATATAGCTAAAGACAGGCGAATATGTTGGATAATATACTAATCAATGTGATATGGCCTGGTTCATGTGACAGCTGTGAAAATGTTGAACTAGCACGAATTTTAAACATTTCGTGACATATCAGGAAAGCACTTTAAAAGTAGGTGCTATACTATTGTGTATTGTTCATTCAGTATGTTATTGATAACAGATTAACGACACAAAACCAACAAAGTGCACAGACATGTACCTTGGGGTTTATGTTAATCATGCCTTGTTTTGTAATATGTATTATTGTGTTTGTAATCTGTTTTATTTTAGTTATATTCATTTTGCTGGTTTTTGAAAATATAGCATTGTTTCTTGGACATTTATTTTATAATATCACACTTTAAATTTCTGTATTTTTCGTTCCGCAAATTGCCGTAATCAGAGAATCAAATAAAGCAATGCAACATAAAACCAAATGTTTTTATGCTGCGTTACTTTGAAGCATGTAGAAATATTAAGTGTGATATCGTACTATAAATATCTAAGGAACAAGTCTGTGCGTTTTGTTGGTTTAGTTTTGTGAATACTGTACTGTGTTTAGCACGAAAGTACACATTGGCATCTGACATTCTCAGCATATAAATATTTTATCTTATTTATTACCATAATCTTATCTTCCTAGCTGGCCTGTTGTAGGCGCTGTATGACAGAATAGATTTTTTTAAATTTATTGAGATTTTACCAAGAGTCTTATTTTGCCCGTTATTATTTTGTATGTTGTATTTTTCTCGGGGAAATTGAATTCTTAAAATATTAAATCACGGATTACAGTCGGAGCTAGTTTAAGGAAGGTAGCTAGTTAGTACCCTTCTTTCGTATTATGGAGAGACCTGTGTCAAATACTAGCCTATGCATTCGTGTGCCTTAAATCTTTATGTGGTTGTCTTAAAAAACAGCATGACTATTTTTGTCCAGATCTCTCAAAACTTATCGTTCATAGTCCTGTAACTTTCCATTCCATGCGTTGGGAATTTATCATTAATGTATCAAGAACGAAACGAAGACGTCACTGTTATCGTGATCGAACAGCCTAAAAATGTGCGTGGTTTTTCGCTGTCTCGTTATTAACAGTCAGTGCAGTGCTATGTAAAGCTTGATTCTTTATCTCTAAATATCTTAATGTCTTTGATTGGCCCAATTTCCATTGTAGGTCCTATATAACCTGTTCGTGTCTGCTCCTTTGCTCTGAATCATTAGAATTTGAATTCAAGTTACATTTACGCTGTCCGTACGGAAAATCTTGCGGGTATTTTGTAGTTTTTTGTCTCCTAACAAGGGTGTTGTAATCGTGTGTTGGTATTCCCCGAAAAGTGGTGCCCCCCCCCCCCCCCCCCCTCCCCACGGGGGTGAGGTTGGTGGTGCCAAAACCGGTGGGGGCTCTTGGGGGTTTTGTGGCGTGTTCGGTG
>Ga0131853_10013437_pt1 | contig 15009 bp, 9 predicted proteins | sample TergutLab28metaG_FD_92764 | JGI IMG/M metagenome (GOLD analysis project Ga0131853, IMG submission 92764) | Labiotermes labralis P1 segment gut microbial communities from Petit-Saut dam, French Guiana - Lab288 P1 (version 2) (version 2) | ecosystem: Host-associated > Arthropoda: Insects >... | reverse complement strand
CGAACGTTTAATCATTTTCGTTTATTTGAAGACTATGTGAATGGAATAAGAAATTAAAACAGCATTCTATTATCACATTAAACTCTATATTTTCCACCATTACTCCAGTCCGTTACAACAATTTGCCTTTGTATATTTAAATTTCAACGAAGCTTAGAATAACATTAAACTGAACTGCTTTATATTTTACTGCATTTAAGTAATGTATTAAAAGAAAATGTTCATGAAATAAATGGAACTTATTAATCAGAATTTCCTTGAACATTATCAAATCATAATTAAACTCATTTGTTACAGTAAGGTTGACTGTCGTGACATTTTGAATTACAAAGTAGACTGGCTGATTTGCACAAACACATCTTCGTGGTACACTTCTTTGAACAGTTGCATTTTCTGAATCCTTGTCCACCAACTAAAGAAAGTTTATTTACCCTCTCACGTACACTTATTTCCTCCGTACCAACTTCTTCGATGCTTAAAAAATTTTCTTTGCATAAATTAAATTGGTTTCTTGTGTACAACGCTTTTAGTTTACCCAGCTTAGTAGCAAGTTCATAAAATTCTTGGTCTTTAATGTCTGTGATAACGGCTATTATTGATCTTGCATCCATCTTCGCTCTGTCACTATCTGGTATTTTTATTCTAACATTTTGTCCGAGAGCAGGTTTTTGGAACTTTTTAGAGGAAGTTGCTTTCATTTTCTTTGCCTGCTCCTCAAGTCCTTCCCTGGCAGCCTCTCCGAACACTTTCACTTTTTGAGCTCTGCTGATAGTCGCAGTTGTCCCGTCAGGGGTTTTAGAGATTGCTTCTGGGTCTATTTTTTGATTTTGAACTTCGGTCTCCACTCCCATTGTTATGTAGGATTCTGTTGCAATTGTATTATCATTACTTTGCAATTCCAAATCAAAAGTTGGTTCATGGTCAGTGTCTTCATCTTCTATATCACCTGTGCATTCATTATTAATATTTATAACTTTTTCTAAGTCCTCCTCAGTTGTCATGTTAATAGTTAAACTTCGTGGCAAAACAGAGTTAGCATTTCCCAGTTTCATAGGAACACCAAACATAGCTTCATAAGGTGAACATTTGATTCCCTCATGATATGCTCCATTTTTTATTGCTTATACAAATCGTAATCCCTCCGACCACTTTGTTGTGTTGTTTGTTTCCATACATTTACTGGTAAAACCTAGGTTTTACCAATCTTCGGGATTCTACAGTAACATACACACACACATATGTATAATTAAAAGTTTTCTTCCTGAGAGTAAATACATGAAATGCATTTTGGGCTGTATTTTCTTTTCTGACAGCAGTAAATAATGAGCATGTGCATACCATATGCTTTATGTCTCTTGGAAAATTACAGTTAAGTAGAACAGTAAAATAATTACATGATGATTTTTGTATATTTATTCAGTGGTAAATAGGTGATCAGGGGATATCACCATGAAGAACAGTCCTCATCAAAATAAATGACATACATTTTCCATGCAACTATATTACATATGTAAACGTTCATGCAAACTAGTTGTACAGTGTTTATTGTACTTCTTAATTGAAGCAGCAACACACTTCAGCCTTAACTGTAGATCACACAAGTTGCAGTATAAGCTGTACTTGCTAAAAACTTATGAGCTCCCTGAAGATGGCCAACAGTTAAGACCAAATTATTTCAGAGCTTTAATTAACAAATAAAAAAGCCTTGTGAAAGAAGTTGGTTTTAAATTTCATGTAAGTCCTCATCAAGTTTAGAAAACACAGTCCATAATGATGAAGAATAATCATTAGATTCTTGGTGCTGGAATGAGAAACCCTATAAGGTTCAGATTCTGGAATGAAGAAACTTGTTCTGTGTGTGTGTGTTTGTGTGTGTATGAGTGAGTGAGTGAATAAGTGACAGAGTCCACAGAACATTATGTATACCATATCAACTCATGACAAATAGGCTCCATGTGGGCTGCAGTTTGGCTTTATGTGACCCATGAGAGTACTTCATTCTTGCAAGCATGTGACAGAGCAAATAAAAAAACCACAATAGCATGGAATATGAAATATTTTTATACTTCAAGCAAATCTTTAGCAGTCTAATTTTTAAGCACTGACAACCTGAAGTACATGAAATCTCAATATCATTCCCCTTATGAGATCAGTCTGTTTCCCACCGGCTTCCATTTGCTACTGCCAAAATAAACAGGGATATTTCTACTATTGAGGTTTATGCCCATCTGGGATATGATACTGCATTCCTGGATAATCAGTGAACCTATTACCCAGGGATATTATCAGCAACTGATTACCCAGGAATATTCATCCACATTTATCATGCTGAGAGAAATTCAGAGTCGGTGTTTCCTCTATTTTGTCAGAACAAATTCATGGGCACTTTCTAATTTTGAAATATATCACAATATATGTGCCAAGTGTAAATAAAAGTGTCTGAAACTTATGTGTCCAATTTTTATTTACATATTTGTGCTTCACAGATCTGATTATTGCAGGGTATCAGGTATTTTTATGGGTATAATAGGAAAAGAAATATATCTTTTGTAATTCAACCTGCTAGTACATAACATGAAATGTGATCCCTCAGCAATTTAAAGCTGGACAGCCCTGCACTATGTATTATTGTGTGGGAATGTCTTCTAATATGTATCTTTTGTTGTTTGTTTAGGCCGGTGGAAAATCCAGCAGATGATGTTCTTTGTATTGAAGTTTGGTATGTACTACCTTCTGTTCAATTTCTTCATTTGGTTGGGTCAATATTTGCCAAATACAAAGCTGCAGCATGTAGCTATTATCAACTTCAGCTCCTTAATTCACACTGATTTTACTTGCTTTGGTCTACCATTAAATTAAAAGTGTTCATGGTAGATATATAACACTACAAGATTTCTTCAGCTTGTGAGTGTTAGGTTTTTACAGTGGTGTGAATAAGAGAAGAGGCATGTGATACTGCATCACTAGGCATATGGTTCCTGACATTACAACACAGCTCACTGGTCTCATCTTTAAGGGTCAAAAGGTCCAAAAAGATGAGACCACTATGTCCTCTCAAAATGTCAAAAACCAAATACTTACTGACACAGTGTCACATCCCAGAAGAACCGATACCTCTTTTTCAGTCTCCTTATTATGTAATTTCAGGGATTTTGATCCAGCAGAGACAGTTCGAGAGAAAATGATGAAGCTTGGAGAAGTGAAAGGAGTGAAGGGTCTCAGAAAGCTGATGAAGGAGATTGCTGTTACCGCATCCACAGGCAAACATGACAATGAAATGGTTGGCAGTGCCACCTTGCCTCTGAAGGTTGGGGCTACATTATTACCTTCTTGGGGAGTTTTTACAATGGAAAGGGTTTTTGCATATTTGAAAACTATGTCTGCATACCAGCAAATTAAGAAACTTGTACATGACTATAAACATATAAATCACACACATCAGAGAAAGAAAATCAGAATAATGCAAATTAATCCTTTTTAAATGTAGAAGGGTACAGAAGGAGCTCAATTCATATGGAAATCCTCATTTGTATTTTTAAAAAAAATTAAATTGTGTATGCAACAAATGTATAACCTGACTGTAACATGTGACACATTTTGAAACTGGACATTCTGTGAGGCAATTTAGGCTTTGTCTAGAACAAAGTATAGCTCTTATTTGCATAAAATTGTTTTACATCATCATGTAGAAAGACAACCATCCAGGAATTGACACAATGAAAACATGATATGAACAATAATATCATTATTTGAATTTGAATATTATAAAGCTAAAAAAAACTATAATTTCAATGTGGTAATAAAATACCCATTTTTATGCTTTTATATGCAATTTTAATACATGCTTTGCATGAAATGCATAAATGGACACACAAATGTAGATCATGCCTGGCCAAAAATTCATGTTGACATTTTTAGCGCTTTATATATTTTGTTAGCAGTTTGGTGATACTAGGAATCATCAGTTCTTATTCTGTTTACGAACTAAGATAGAGAGGGAAAGTGCACAGATGCATTAGAACACAAATAGTTGAAGTGTGTGTGATGCAATTTTGAAGTGGATGGAAATGCAATTAGCCTGTCATATTTTACACAGTCAATCTGAAAGTGTGAGAAAATACCAAACAGTAGTGCAGTCAGTTGCCAAACACTTTGCATAGCGGACAATAATAGTTTAGATTTTAAAATTAAAATACGACTTAAGTGATTGCACTGTGATGGCTAATTGAAGTGCCTGTTTCTGACAAAAGTATAATAATTACGTATTATTATTCTCCAATCTCTGTCTCTTTTAACATACTACACATATGACTACTGCAATACACCATTTAATGCTTCTTAGTTCTTTTGCTCTTTCACCACATTTTCTTCAAAAAATGTAATGAACACCTGCTGCATTAAGTAATGTTTGGAACTGACTAACAAGTAATGCAGTATCATATCTCAGAATACCAGAAACCTCAAGCTCAAATTATCTATGTGCAAGCCATGAAAGCATAATGGTGAGTGGAGATATTCCTTCACTCAAAGCTTTAGCATCAGAGGGGATGAGTGGTCAGCTTCATACTCCACCTGCTTTATCTCTAGCGAAAGAGTCCCCAGTACCCATTGAATGATGCCGTAGACATACTAACTGAAAATGACCCAAATTTTGAAAACAGTGCTAGAGTGAAGAGGTGTGTTCAAGATATGGTATCCTGATATAAAGAAATATTTTGGGCAAAGAAGGCAGTCAAATTGTCACAAGCGTTGCTTGGAGGATGAACACAACCAGGCCTATTCAACACACATAAGTAATTCTATAATGCATTTTCTGACTATGTACACCAACTCATTTACTAATATGCACCAATAAGGTACACAATGCATAGATCACAGCTATATTTATTGCTTAGCTCTTACATGTTTCAGCCTTATTTGGCCAGCCTCAAAGTTGAGGAGCTAAGCAACAAATATAGCTGTGCTGTATGTTTGTGTACTTTGTCTATATTACTAACATGTAAGTCATACCTGGTATTCACGCATAATTTTTTAAACAATAAATAAATAAAACTATGTATGACCATTTTATTTACTATCTAAAATCATGATAACTGCACTCTTCTGGGTTATTATGCAGCAAATAGTGGTAATTCCTTACCAACATTTCGGGACAAATTATCAGTCCCATCGTCAATGGTCAAGAATCCATTACTCACTCCATAATAACCCAGAAGAGCACATTTCTCATCTACTTTGTGGCAGAAGCCTCAAATCATGCATATCTAAAATTATATTTGTTATCTGTAATATTTTTCTGACAGCCAACTAAAACCCTATTATTTGAAAACAGGCAACAAATCATGATACTATGAAAACATCTACTTAAGTGCTGCACTACCGAGACTCTTCTTATTGCCAAACTGCTGCTGCCCAAACTTGAGTACTGTCTGGCAATACAAAATCATCTTTGTAAAAGGACACTTCATAATGCTAATTAGTTAAGGATCTCGTTTCCAGGACTGCAGCCCCAGCAATAAATGGGTCTTACAGTATATGTTTTTCACATGCAAAATTTTGTTATAGGCACTGGAACTCAGTATGACAATTTTGTCATATCTGTCTAACATACCCAGCACAACTCTATTGTATTGTATTGTACTGTATACACATACATGAATCTACATTATCACACATAATTGTTTCGTTTGTTTTGTTAATTTTCATGCAAAACAATTTGTACTAACTTGTAAGTCCAATAATGTGTTTCATTTCACACCTCATTCCAACTGGACATTCATCAGAATTTTAGAAAATGAATTACTGCTTGTAGAAACGGGGAATTATAAACCACCATGTGCATTTTGTGGTTACAGAATATTCCAGCATCAGGTCAGACACTTTGGTGCACACTGGAAAAGAGAGGCAAAGCAAAGAAACAAGGAGATGTGAAGATCAGACTTTCATTCAGCTCTGAAAAGAACCCACAGGTTGCATCTCAAGAACACAGGCATCTTCTTCGTCTTACACTGCTACATGAGCTTGAAAATTCAAAGGTTTGTAGTTTACATATTTTCTCCTTCTTTCTTGAGTATTCACATCTGCATGAGTTCTTGTTACACTTAAGATATCCCATTGTGATTAAACTGTATAATGGCATCATAATGTGTTCTCTGTGAAACAGAAACTGAGGCTCTGGTTGGTCATTATAACCGAGGCACAATGTGTCCCCTCTTATGTATAAACTGAGACCAAAGAATGATCTAAACCACTCTTTCCCAAACTTTTATGCTGGTGGACCCATTTTGGCTTCAAAATATAACTACAGATGCTTACATCCTCGCTGACATAATTATACAGCGTCCAGATTATAGGTATCCAAAATAAGATATTCACATCTCATATATGATTTTAGATAGATACTGCATACCACTAGCATACATAACTGAGTATTGCATGATTTGATATTAATTAAACTGCTTGTCACTTGCTTCGCGGCTACAGGGATTGGATATTCTAACAGTCATACAGAATCAACACATTGCCAATTAAAAATGTTCTATGATCACTCTTAACGAAACCTTCTTCCTTCGATTTAAAAAATAAGTAAACTTCAAAGTTGCCATTACAGAGATGTGTCAACAGATCCCATGGGAACTGGTCATGGATCCCTTTGGATCACCAGAGCACACTTTGGGAACCACTCACCCAAACTTTTCTCACCATTATTAGACAAGTACAGGAGAAACAATACCTTGCAGTTCATTTGAGAATTACAAGAAATGTTATATCTCAATTTTATGAGATAAGAAAAGCCAGAGGGGGTGGAGACATAACTAATGATCTAAATATGTCATCCCAAATGACAACAACAGAACTTGGTGATTTCATATAGACTGCGTTCAAAGTATCCACAAACAAGAGGAACAATAGGAATAATAGGGACAATAACAGTGAGAACTTGCCCGAAGTGTTGTGCCCTGTGGTCATTTCCAAGCCTGTAATAATTTATTGTTGGTGACAAACAGCATTGTGTTATGTTGGAATCAGTCACCCTTTATTCAATGTTATTTATTAAACAATAAATTAGACCATAACTCAAAGACAAAGCATCCAAGGACCCATGTTTACACGTACATTTTTTTGGTTCATTTGTATGTATAGCACATGCCCACTATGTTTCAGAAACATTCTGCCACTTTGGGATTGTTAATGGTTAAATTCAAATAAACTGAAAAGCAGCAAAACACACTATTTTATAAATTCTATTGCATGCTATGGATTTATATTTTATGTTATTTTCAATAGGCTACATAATTTATTAAATAGATTGTTTTGAGCTATTATAGAGTACTATGTAATTAAGAAAGATGTTTTATTAAACTCAGACTAGAGAGATTGGAGTATGATGTAGGAGGATTTTTGTATGACCAAAACAGGGTTAAGAGCATATTGGCATTTATTAGTATCATCATCATCATCATCATCACCACCACCACCACCACCACCACCATCATCATCATCATCATCATCATGCTTGTTATCGCCTTTATGCAGGTTATCATATTCCCAAAACAAACCATTTTTCTGGGGTATAGAGTGCTGTAGCTGTTCTGTATTTACAATTTGTGCTACATGTAATGTTATTTCACACTGTGAAATATGTTTTATACTTTTACATTAGTACTTTCCACAGTATATGTGCAGTGCCCAATGTGGCTGTTTTTTTGCAGTGCCTTAATTTCCTTCTTTCCTAGTATGTTACTCAGGTATTGTCTGAGTGAATTTGAAATGGTTCCAGTCACCCCCATTATTACTAGTATCACTTGTGCTTTCACATTCCACAGGTGCTGAATTTCTATTATGAGGTCTTTATATTTTAAAATCTTCTCAGCTTCTCTCTTGATCACAATTCTGTCTCCAGGAATTGCAACATCTATTAACATGCATGTTCCTTGTTTATTATCACGGATTATGATGTCCGGTTTATTGTTGGGAATAGTTCTGTCAGTTTGCACTTGTTGATTCCACAATATGGCAATTTTACCTTAATGACTTGTTTCAACTGATTTTAGTACATGGTCATACCAGTGTTTGTTGTCTCATTTTACCGCTATTTCATTGCTTATGTTAAAGTGTAGTTGAGCACACACTCTATCATGTCTCTTTATGAGCTGTTCTCTTGCAATAATGAGCATACTGATGTGATGTGTTCCACTGTCTCATCAAATTGTTTACAGAGTCAGCTATTGCTGTCTGTTTCTGTTTGTAATATTTTTGTTGCATGACATTTAGTTTGTAATGCCTGTATTGTGCTGCTATTATTTCATTTTCAGGTTCTCCTTTCAGATCTCCCCTTGACAGCCATATGAATCTCATTTTTTCACTAATAAGCTGTCTGTCTATACTTCTAAAACACTAGCCATGCATTACTTGGCTTTCCCATTTTTTTTAAGGACTCTCATAATTTTGGTATGTTTTGTATGTCTTCTTCTTGTGTGTCACTATTCTCATTTGATTGGTTTAATTCTTCTGCAAACTTTTCTGTGACTTTTAATTGTTGAATTCATTTTTGTTTGATAGCTTTTGTGACTTTTAGCAATATTTACAAATGGGTCTTCTTTATATTTTGAGTTCATATATTCTGCACTATTGATTATCTCTGCTTTATTATTATTATACAATATGTATGTCTCCTGTCACAGGCATTTCTTCCTGGTACTTCTCTTGAAACAGCGGTGATCCCCACCGCTCAGGCTTCAAGCTTCACATTGCAGTACTTTCTGTATTATGTGTGATGTTCCAAGTATAGCTGGATAGTATAGTTTATTATTATTATTATTATTTTATATGATATGGATGTCTCTTGTCACAGGTCTTTTCTTCCTGGTACTTCACTTGAACCAGCGGTGATCCCCAACACTCAGGCTTCAAGCTTCACACTGCAGTACTTTCTGTATTATGTGTGATGTTCCAATATAGCTGTCTTTTGTTGTGAATCTATCAAATGTTTTCCTGGTACAGCTTCCAAATTTTTCCTTAAGCTTCTCATTACTATTCCAGTGGCTCCATTTATTACTGGTATAATTGTACATTTCAGGTTCTACATTTGTTGTATCTCCAACATTATCATCATCATCATCATCATCACCACCACCACCACCACCACCATCATCATCATCGACTTTCTCACTTCTCAGCTTTGGCTGGGAAATATTCACCAATCCTGGGATGTAGTATTCAACAGGATTAGGCTTGGTGGTCTATTTGTAGTTTAAAAAGTTCTTACAATTGAACATGTGCCACGAATTACAGATTTTTGCAGTTGTATATATGTATTTGGGTGCAAGTTAAGTGTTGTTAGAATTTGTGATAGTGACTTTGGAATTACTTCCGTAGATGATATTACTATCAGGACCACTTGTGCTGCCTTTTGCTTCCACATAGCAAATATTTCATTTGCCAGTTCTTGGTACTTGTTTTGTTTGTTGGTTATTGTTTTGGCGAGATTATGTGTATTTGGGACAGCTATGTCTATCAAAAGGATGTTCTTTGTTTTCTTGTTCATAAAAGTTATGTCAGGTTGATTAAAAGGTATTGTTTTGTCTGTAAGTATGCTGCGATTCCAGTACAGCTTGAAATTTTTATTCTCCAGTACATTGGTTGGTATGTACTTATTATATGGACTTTTATCTTCAATTAATTCGGCTGCTTCTGCCAGTTGCTGATGGATAATTTTGGCTAGTCCATCATGTCTCTTTACATACTCAGTAGGTGCTAGCTGCTCACATGCTGCAGTAATGTGTTAGATTGTCTCCGATTCTATTCCACATCTTCTGCACAGCTCATCGGTGTCTGGCTGCTTCAAAATACATTTCTTGTAGTTTCTTTTGAAGTATGACTTGGTCCTGTATTGCTGTTAAAAAGCCTCTGTTTTGGGGAACAAATCTGCATTTGTCAGCCATTTGTTCGACGCTTCTGTGTCTATATATTGTTGGCTGAGGTCATACGGATGGCGGTCATGCAAGGCTTTTTGGGACCATTGTCTGTTGACTTTGTTATTATATTCTTCATCTCTGGGGAGCTCATTTGCATTTGCGCAGGCTAAGTCCACTGGTGTGCACCTATCATCTGCTTTTACTACTACAGCATGAAGAAACGACGTGATCTGTTTTTTTAAGAAGTATGTCTGAAGGAGCTTCACCTGTTTATCATGTAGTCAAGTTATATCAATCAATCCTCTGCCACCCATTTGCCGTGGTAGATTAAGACTTCCTTTTGCAGCACAGGGGTGGTGAAATCTACATCTCGTGAATAACATTCTCATTTTTGTTTGGAGGTTCTCTAAGTCTGTAGGTGTCCATTTCACTATTCCGAAGCTATAAGTTAATACTGCGGTCGCATAAGTATTGATAGCTTTTATCGTATTTTTTCCATTCAACTTTGTCTTTAATATGCTTTTTGTGCGATTTAAGTATTCTTCGCCTAGCTTCTGTTTCATTCAAGCATGCTTAATTTGTTTAGCTTGAATGTGGTCCATTATTATTATTATTATTATTATTATTATTATTAATTCTGACTCCTTAATCTACAGAAATGTGATTTAAAAGAACAAGATGGAAGGATGTTTTTAAAATGCAAAGTGGGTGTATGTACTAGTTCTTTAATGGTACAAAATGTCTTTTGTCTTTTCAGTGTACATTCAGCACTGAAATTAACATGGGATTATACTAGTCTGAGCGGGTGATTGTCATTTATTTTGTTTCCTATCTGCAAGATTTTATCCAGCTGTGTAGTTGTATATAAGGTCTGACTATGTCTATGACTATGACTATGAAAGGTGAAATCTTGTTGCCAGTGACATGCATAAAGTTTGTGTTAAACACTGATTGCTGTGTCATATGGTACAACACAGTAAGTTTAATATTCTGTTTTCTTCACCTCATTTATGTATGCAGAGGTGAATGGGACTGTATCTGCAATAAGCGAGAAATAATTATTGTTGATTGTGTAAGTAGGCCTGTAGGTTATGAGAAAATTGTGTGTAGTATTATTTTGTTGCAACTATTTGCTGTACATTCTTGGTCACTGTGTACCTAATTATTGTCATACATTAAAAACAAAGAAAAATTAACTATTTCACAATTACTGTCTGCAACAAACACTGGAAAAAAAAAAAAAGATTATTTATTGCTCAGGAGAAGAAGGTATTTACAGTTAATTGATACTGCAGTTGTAAGATTTGAGGTTCCAGCCACATTGGTGTTCAGGATTCAAATATCCTGATTGTTGGCTGAGTAGAACAGTTTCTGATTCTTGAAGTTTTGAAGAAACACACCAACTTCATCTTCAAGGTGCACAACGTCCTAGGAATTCTAAGATCCCTTGAAGATGAAGGGAGTACTGTTCCATTCAAGACCAGGAATCAGTAACCCTAATATGCAATGTAACAACCAAAGAGACCTGAATCCGTGACATTGTATTTAGTTTCTTTGCACAGCATAATTTTTAACACAGAATAATCTTTATTACAAAGCAAATTTTCTTGCAGTGAAAACAAATCAATTTCGAAAACCTGATTATCTGATTACCATAGAACATCTAATTTTTTGCTGCACTGCCTACTGCACAAACAAACTCCAGCCCTCAATAAATGTATGTACACCAGATACTTGAAGCTGATTCATGTATGAAATCATGCTTGTGGTTGTCCTGTAGTTGTTTTCTGAGTCTAGTGACTTTATAAACTTAAAAAAGAACTGATTCCTCCACCAAGAAGTTTTATTTTTTGTTGCCAATATTCAGTATCTCAGAATGTGAAATCCAAGGAAGTAGAAAGGTGAACAAAAAGCATATTAACTGCATGGTCACCTTCCTAGTGGGTGGAGTGTCTTGTCTGTGTCTTTATGAATCCTTCCTTTTATAAGCATATCTTCATTTTTCACACTGCTGGTATATGCTGTTTACATGTGCATATAAATCAATATATAATTTGGGTGGTGTTCCAGGTTGAACCTTTTCAATGGAATGGTGAGTTCTGCCAGGCAGCAGAGATCATATTAACACAACACCTTGTTCAGTGTGGAATGAGTGCAGTGTCTGTAACCCTGGCACAGTGGTCTGAATTTGCCAGTGTGCATGTGGACCATCCGCTTAGCTTCATTGTTTTTTCACTCTTGCTTCAGAAGCTAGTCAAACCCCTTCAGAATGGACTCATAACTGACGATGAGGTAACTAAGTAAAAACTACAGAAAATCCATTTCGTATTAAATTCATTAACACATAACAATTCTTCAAGTCATTGAAGGACAGCAGATCAGCTTTGCAATATTCTGTTTACATAACAACATGATGAATCATTACATGTAATTAATAATGAAAAGTAATTATGAAATATGTATGTATCAGTAGTTTAACAGAATAACTTAACTACATTTATGTTTTGTTAGACACTTTTCTGTACTTCGTAGATGTTTAAAAATGTTGAATTTTTTAAAATGAAATCAATTTTTAGTCAGTGATTTTTGGTACTGAAGTGATGAATTGCTTATGCATATTATACTAATTCTCATAAATGTATAATAAGGTGCCCAGTTTTGAGCCATGATGGCTGTCAGGAACGTCACAGACTGTAAATTGGCTGGTAGGAGTTTGATTCCTGATAGTAGCATGGTATCTTCCTCTTTACCACCATGGCCAAAATAGCTCCAGTATGAGATTCCTGAAACCGTGCATTTAAAATTTGCAGAAAACAACAACATAAATTGAAATCTTTGATCTTCTGGGATATTATCCAGCACAGGTAGGTAGGTCATAACCTCAGGTAGATCCTTGAAGATGGGACCAATATGTTGTCCTAAAACGTCGATTATGAACTATCTACGTTGTATTAACATCCCATATCCCATAAGAGAGAAAATTGCAGTTACACTGCGGCAGGAAGCTTGAAATCAAACATTCTCTTTCTTGCTATTAAATGTTCCTAAACAATTCTACTAGGAACCATTCCCGTGGTTCAGATGGCCCTTGTTTGCTTTCTATCCTTAACCTTCTTAACAAAATCACTCAAATAAAAATTACTTGTGCTACTTAATTTTCAAAAACCTTTGGACTCCCTCCGCTTTGTTCCATTCTGCTACCTTTTGGCACTAGGTCTTCCTCCACAGAGGGGCCAGTATCCTACAGTACAACTCATTACATTAGAAAGTCCACAGTACAATCACAAAAGTGCTTTAACAACCTCAACACAACATCTGGTCCTTCAGAAATCCAGGGATTAGCCTAGCTTGGAGGAAAGCAAAATCACTGTTATCTGCACAAATTGAGTCCCTAGACAAAGAGAGAGGAAGAGAGCGAGTGAGAACATTGTGGAAGTTGAATGCTTACACTGAAAATCTGTTTGATAATACCCAATCTTCTCTCTGTATTTCCATTTTTTACACCTGTCCACTGTTACCAGCACACATTTACTTTAGGAAAGGACTGCAGATATGAATGGCCTAACCATTCAAGTCTTAATCCCACAAACATATCACCTATGGCATGCTACCTGGCAATAAACTGACTGGCACATGCATCTCACAGTCCTGATACACAGTATTTCTAGGTTAATGGCTAAGAATAATCAAGTTAAAGCACTTCCATACCCCCAGTGAACAAACCAAGCAACAAATTCATGTTGTGGTGAAATTTATAAATCACATATAAGTGTCAAATACACGTTATACATAACACTTGCTTTATAAATTTGTTTTACAGGAGAAAATGTTCTGGGAAGCTGTAAAAAAACTGTTGCCTTCCTGTTTCAATGGCATTAGGAAAATTCGAAAATTGACTCACAGTGATAAAAATACTCTTCACCAGCTTTCTGCTATTCTTAGGTAAGCACTCCAACATAGAAATGTGGGGAATAAGTAAAGTCCAATATTCTGATTTCTGTTGTTACACATGTTACGCAGTTTCTTATGGTAAGAACTGACATATATTTCCCTTCATAGCATGGATGCCTTGTTATATCATTACAGCATTTTATGAACACTGAGTACTGAAATTTGGCTAAGACCTAACATTGTTAGAAGGTTCATAACTGTTTTCAGCATTTTGTCCCAGTTGGAAACACTACAACCTCCTGATGGCACAGATCTCTTCCCCCCTTCCATTTATGGTTGGCTACCAGTTAATGAGAATGGACCAAACTGTGATATTCGTGCTGTTTTGGATGCTGCTGTGACACAGGGAGCAGAAGACTGGTATGGTGCAACCTCTGTTTAACAGGGACAAATTTATAATAGAATCTATGGCAGTGGTAATTGCACATATCTCTTATGTACAGTGAAATTAAATGTCACAATTTTTCCTTACACAGGTTTTCTCACATCATGGAGAATAATAGCACTAACGATTCTTGCAAGGAAGCACATTTAAACCACCTCATACGAATAGCACAACTTGTAAGAACAGACTTGCAAAGAGCAATAGAATTTCACGACAGAATATTCCAGCAGTGAGTATGTCAAGAAATCAGAACTACAGATTGAAGAATGGCTGATTGCCTAATATTATATAATTGAAAGTTTCAATTATCTTCATCTTCATAATCATCATCATCATCATCTCCTTTATGCAGGGTATTTATACTTATATTCCTGAGACAAACTATGTCCCTAGGGAATACGGTGTTGCAGCTATTCTGTTGTTACCATTCATGGTGCTTACATCGTTAGTGTCAATGTTGAATCTATTGTACTTTTGCATTAGTACTTTCTGGAGTATGTGTGCAGTGCCCAATATGGCTGTTTTCTGTAGTTCCTTGACTTCATGATTTCCTGGTACGTTCCTCACATATTTTCTAAATGACTTTGAAATAGTCCCAGTCGCCCCTATTATTACTGGTATCACCTTTGTTTTTACGTTCCACATGCGCTGTATTTCTATTGTAAGGTCTTTATATTTTAGAATCTTCTTGGCTTCTTTTTTAATCACATTTCTGTCTCCTGAGATTGCAACGTCTATTAACATACATGTTCCCTT
>Ga0131853_10013436_pt1 | contig 15010 bp, 8 predicted proteins | sample TergutLab28metaG_FD_92764 | JGI IMG/M metagenome (GOLD analysis project Ga0131853, IMG submission 92764) | Labiotermes labralis P1 segment gut microbial communities from Petit-Saut dam, French Guiana - Lab288 P1 (version 2) (version 2) | ecosystem: Host-associated > Arthropoda: Insects >... | reverse complement strand
TGAGAAGCATGTAGTGGCAACTTGGAATGTTGGGAACCATCTCAGCATTTGCTTATAGACACAGGGAAACCAAGAAAAACCTGTGTCGAGTTGGCCGGTCGCAGGACCTTCCGAATACTGACTACTAGCCAGCAGTCCGGCATCTAAAGTAAGAAAGAGTATAGCTCTTCTTTTTCTTGACCACGGCACTAGAAGGGATGAGGGGTCAGCGTCACGCCCCGGCCGCTCTTTACCCCCGGGAAAGACCCGGTACCCATTGTAAACTAGGATGGGTGGGTCCCAGGGCCGGTCTGGAGAGGTGCGGAAAATCTCGCCCCCCCACCGGGCTTCGATCCCCGGACCGTCCAGCACGTAGTCAGTCGCTATACCGACTGAGCTACCCGGCCCACACCATCAGTTTATTGTTGAATCGTTTACAGTGGTGTGGCTGCTGTTTGTTGCATATTTATTTAATAAAATCACACGATTCCTGCATGTCTACTGCGTTCCTTATGATTTATTGAAGAATTAAGGGTTAGGAATGGGGGGGGGGGGTGCATACGTGAAGAAAGAAACGCGTTCAACTGGTAGCCAATAATTCGAAACTTTGTATAAGGCGTTGCCTAACTCTGCCGTGCGTGTTTTGTCGTAAACTGTGACCTTGTTAAACGAGGGTGCGCATGGTCAAAACCGGTTGTCTCTCTTCAGAGTCTAGACTGATCGATCCGTGCCTGGAGTTCAATGTATGAGTGGTCCACGTGCTGGGTTATGCAACCCACAGAGCGTAATGTAGAAAGGGCTTCTGATAGAGAGGACTGACTCTTGAACGGCATAAATGAGACTGTTTATTCGCAGAAACAGTAAGTGAATAAGTAAATAAAATACAACTGCGAGTGAATAATCTACTAAGCCTGACAATGATGTATCAATTACAGACACTCCATATGATAATATCCTGTAAATGTCTATTCTAATATTGTAGTATATTAAGCTATTATATTCGTGATTGAAGCTAACATTTGTCCTACTTTTCTGTTAAGGGACAGAGTGGCTGGAAACGGAGGGCAGGTGAACGGGGAGCACGCGAATGGTAAGTCCATTATAATTCAGTTTGTCACTGCTTTATTCTTTTGTTTCTTTGTAAATAACGAGGGTGTAACTGCTTCAGAGGTTTCGGTCATGCTGTTTTAATCAAGACGACGAGAATCGAAATATTCTCTGATACATCCCGCTTCCGTTATGTCTTTTCTACATTATTTCCCCTTTACATTCCCTCTAGGTTGCAACTGACTGTATGTGAGGAACATCAGACATGCATAATTGTTCCAATTCGCTTTTGAATCAATTCTCTTGGTCATTATCTTCGTCTTCGCTATTATCGAAGACAAAATGGAAATCCCACCCTGTGAAATTCCACGTATATACCTTTATGACTTGCAGGCGGGCACGCGAAAATTTGCTTCTGTGGCAGTAAGTTGCGTCATATACAGTTAACTCAAGATTTAGGTGCAAACCTCTGATGGCTCTCAGAATGTACGGTGCTTTCTTCAGGACTTAAGAATATAAAAGAAAGTCTCAGACATTATAGTATAGACGGTCCGGTAGAGAACCAAGCTGGCTACCTGTCAGGTGTTGCTTATCTGTGCTCTTAGGTCTACTGAGGTTCTGTTTTACGTAAAAACCGAAATTTCCGGCTTGTGAGGGTGACGAGTTTACTTGCTCTTTCTCTCGATGAAGAAGCCTTTCAATTAATCGTCCTAGAAGCAGACCCTGTTTAAATCGATTAAGCTGGAATCCACGTTTTTAGCATTACGGCAGAGGTGCACTAATATCACTGAACATCTAGGAGCCACCTGAAATTTTAGACACCCGATTGCTGACATGCAGAAGTTGCATAATGTGAACCCTTAAATATTATGCGCAACTGCACAGAAGTTAGTGACCCGAGCGGCCTGGCGCCAGGGAATTTTGCATCCGTACACTGGAGCGTTCTGTGTTTTATTGCGTGCGTTCCTTAAAATATTTTCATCTTGTTTATTATCATGAAAATAATAGCAGGTTTTTTACACCTTCCCACTTCTACTTCCTCTATTTGTGTACGGGCCAATTTTTAGTCGTGGACGGTAAGTCGAAGTGCCTTTAGTGGAGTCCACAAACTTGGAGTGTCAGTCTGTGAATGACAAGGTGTTAGAGCCAGTGCCGTTCTCTTAGCATCACCAGAGCTCTGCGTACAGACTCTTGATGCAGTCTCCAGCCTTGCTTGCGTTCGATGTATCTTGTAGTCCGCAGTGGGAGATAATATTGCAAGCACGTGATGATTCTTGCTGCAATATGTTATGTCCTTACAAAATTGTGTTAGACAAAATCAGTTTTGTAAAGGCGTCTGTATTCCTTTACACGTAATATGTAAGACGTAACATGACATGCAATATACGTATAACCTAACAATGAGGCGCGTTCGCGTAACCACTGGTGCAGTGGAAAAGCAGTAAGTATTATATATTGTGAGCGTGTGTTTGTAGCCTTGAGTATCCAGCATGCAATGCGCATGCGCCGTATGACATGTCGTCTGTGGCCTGTACAGCTCTACAATATTTTTCCACATTATCTCTTGAACGGCATGATTTTCACAAAAAAAAAATTGTTGACCCTAAAATACGTGCCTTTATTTTCTCTACGAATTCTGTCTGAAACATTTCTCATTCTAAGAAGTTGAGCGAGATACGATCAGAAATGTATATAGGTCTACATGTAAAGAACACGCTGTTCATGTCAGATTTTAATGAAACTTGAAATTTCTCCGCAGATTTTCGAAAGATATTCTGATATCGAATTTAATGAAAATCCGTCAAATGGGAGCTGGGTTGTTCTATGCGGACGGACGGACAAACAGGCAGACATGACGAGGCTAATAGTCGCCTTTCGCAGTTTTGCGAACGCGCCTAGAAATTAATGGCAATTTTAAAACATAACAACTTAACGTTCACGGGGGCTGTTAGAACACGACACCTGTTGTACAGCTCATGTTCCACTGTTCCACTACGTCCTGACACAACACTGCGTCGCGACTGTTATTCGTTATTCTAATTTTCTCATTCACTACACCGGCGGAGCGCTCTAAATAGTATGCAGAATGAAAATCAGAGGTATTTTTAACCAACATTCGAAACCGTTATGTTTTCAACAGTACCAACCAAATTACATTTTATGGCTTGTACCTCTGTCTCGTAATCATTCACTTCATGGACCCGCTAGCTGGAGCTATTCCATGTATATTTGTAGGTAATGAAAACTAAATATTTGCTTGTTACGAGCTACGTGATATTCGCAATATTCTGACGAGTTTTTTTTTTTGCGAAATTCTTGAATGGAATTTGGGCAGGGGAAGTAACTGTATTCTTTTGCGAGCTTTTATGCTTTCGAAGTGGATGTCATGTCGTTGAAGACGAGATCGCTTTGTTGTGTCGAAACAACGCCGGACACCTATCACACAGCGAGGCGGCGCAGCCATTTTAGAAGAAAGGACATTTTAATTCCGTTGGTCTCGTTGATTTTTCAGTAAACTATGGAACAACAGACCAGAACTCGATATCCATTTTATTGGAAAAAGAATTCATTAAGTGATGACTATGTTTTTGTACTTACTGAGGAAATCAAACGTCTCCTGTTGCAGAAAAGCCCTAGGACTGTAATATGGAATTAGGCGTACTCTGCTTAAATCTTAGTTATCGTGGGTGAAGATTCTTCCATTTTTATTCAGTCATTTCATGAATTTTCTGGGTTAATACAAGGGTGCTGATAAGTCCTTAGTCCGACCAGGAAGGAAACAACCTAATGTTTCTGTCAGAATGGCGTGAATTTCCTTCGGCGCCTTGCCTTGCAAAAAAAAAAAAACTTGGTGATAATTCGCGTCTCGATGTTGTTGAAATCGCGCGCGTCCCTGACATGCTTCCGAGCTTGTTTCCTTCCTGGTCGGGCTAAGGACTTATCAGCACTCCATTACCGAAAGGTTTTGTTTGATCCAAAATTCCTATGCATTTCTGGTGTACATTGAGTCTCGCATTTAGTGGGTACCGGGGACTTCCCGCCAGGAAGAGAGGCCGGAGCGGGAAGCTGCCCAGTCATCTGGATGTATAGCGTAGGTTACGAATGCGTGGAGTTATAAGTCTACCCATAAGCAAGTCTTTGTATCGTGCGTAGAACCAACTTAGCTTCACAGTCCAACCTGTAAATGGTCACAAACCCATTTTTCTTAATACAGTCTCCCACTCATTTTCTATTTTCAATACTGCATCGAACAACCACAGGAGCAGGAGACTCATTAAAGTGATCATGCTTCTGACTTGTATTGCCTAGGCACCTGGTTCGAACTTATCAATAAAAGTGCTGTGAGACTATTACTTATTTTAGGGCTTCTTCCACGCTATCATCATAACGATTGACACTGCATATTCTGAGTTACTGAGAGCGTCGTTAAATAAACTAAAAATAACTACAAAAATAGCAATTCTACATTACTTTTTAAAAGCGGAATATTGACCTGAGTTATGCATAAAGTTTCACTTCGTACCGCGCAGTAAACCTTCTCGGTTATAAAAACCAGCCAGTTAATGATGTATAGGGAGAGGGACCTTTTTTTTTTTTGAATCCATACAGACACACGAATGTGCTGTGTCGACAGAGAGAGGGGTTTTGTAAAGTTGGTGCTACATTCAGTAACCACGGGGCTCTTAAAGTTCAAAGCCACAAAACAAAAAGATAGTCAATACTTATAAAGTAAAGTTGGGGTGCTGTGGGATAAACATTGTTGCAGTGGAAAAGCGACAATGCGCTCTGTGCTGGTCGGTGAGCTACATGTCACTCTCAGCACAACAATGCCTATGGGGCAAATTTGCGTCGCCGACAACAATAAAATGTACGTATGTGTTCATGTGAAGTGCCCTACGCTGCATTGAGACAAAAGAATGCCCATGTGTTCGCGACCTTCTTTAGACGTACAGTTTGGCTACACAGATCGTAATGACAGACGCGTCGTTGTGCGGTGTGACAGTGTTTGTGCTCCCGCAAAACTTTTTTTTTAAGATCAGAGGGAATTAATCAGTTATCAGTCAATAATTATTAAATAACGTGAATGTGTGATATCCTTAGTTACCCGGTATGCAAATCGTAAATTTTCTTTACCATATTATATTATTGTTTGTGAATTTTTGGGTTCTACTGAAGTTTTCCACACCATCACATAAACTGCATGACGGGCCGGGTAGCTCAGTCTGTATAGCTACTGGCTACAGGCTGGACGGTCCAGGGATCGAATACCGGTGGGGGGTGGGGCTAGATTTGCCGCACCTCTCCAGACCGGCCCTGGGGCCCACCCAGCCTCCTGGACAATGGGTACCGGGTCTATCCCGGGGGTAAAGAGCGGCCGGGGCGTGAGGCTGACCCCTCACCCCCTTCTAGTGCCGTGGTCAAGAAAGAGCAGAGCTATACCTCTACTCCCTCTATGGGCCGTACGGCCTGTACAGAGCCTCAGTGCCTGTACAGGGGTTCACGTTAACTTTTTTACATAAACTGCATGATTTTCGCAAAAAGAAATATTGAACATCAAATATATTTTGATTTCCTCTACTTTTTTTGTGTGAAACACTTATAATTCTAAGAAGAATTCTGCGGTGTGTTATCATATATGTGCAGTACAGTACAGTACAGTAACTTTGTCAGATTTTAATTAAATTTGAATTTTGTTGACAGATTTTCTAAAAATCTTAAAATGTCAAATTTCATTAAAATCCGTCCAGTGGAAAACCGAGTTGTTCTATGCGGACAGACGGACCGAACGAAAAAAGACGAAGCAATATGCGCTTCTTGCAACTTTTGCGAACGTGCCTAAAAATTCTTAAGTATCCAATCAAGATCTAGCACACTTTTTTGGTGCTCTGAATGTACCTCGCTGTATGATACTCGTATGCCTATACATATACGAATATATTCATATATATATATGTATGCATACACACACACACACACACACACACGTGCGTACCCGTGTACATCAAGATTTTAAACGCGTTTATGTAATGAACGTTTAAAATGTAAATGGAAATGATATGTACGGTATGCAAAGTAACTCTTGTGAAATTAGTCAATTACGTAACCAAATTATCAAAGAAATCTCTCGGTGTATGCCTTTAGTGCGATGTGTGCCCTTCCTGTATTATAAAGTTCATATCGAACGGTCACTATAAACTGCTTATGCTTAATCATAACTTTTCGTGTCATTCCACGATTAAAGTTCCCCACCTAACCTAGAAATGTTCGTCGCTCGGTGTGCTGATGGCGTATTTATCTTTGAAGAGATGCTTCATACGGCATTTACAATCTACCATCAACTAGAGTTTTACTGGTCTAAACACCGTTACACTGCAATAAAGTAAAAAATAAAGACTGATGAATAGTTCGCGTGGTCGCGTTGTTGTCTCGTGCTCAGAACTTACGAACATTTCGTCATTTTTAAATATCCGACTTCACAAACGTCCCCGTGCTTCTGTGTACGACATCATGTCATAGAGCAAAGTCTGATGTTTGTGGAGTGATATCACAATTTAGTCGGCTCATTGTATTTAGTTTTGTAAAAGGCGCAGTTTCAAATTTTCTTCATTCTATGCCATTGTTTTCAAAACTTTCTTCCATGGAGGAGCCCTTAAAATAGCTTTTTTTTTTGTATCTCCAGGAACCCGCGCATATGAACAGGTTGACAGGCCAGAAAAAGTTTTTGGCGAGTAACCTTTCTCTCGCCGTGGGCCGGGTAGCTCAGTCGGTATAGCGACTGAGCTACGGGCTGGACGGTCCGGGATCGAATCCCGGTGGGGACGAGATTTTCCGCCCGTCCAGACCGGCCCTAGGGTCCACCCAGCCTCCCGTAAAATGGGTACCGGGTCTTTCCCGGGAGTAAAGTGCGGTCGAGGCGTGCTGCTGACCACTCACCCCCTTCTAGTGCCGCGGTCATGGAAGAGTAGAGCTATACCTCTACCCACCCTCTGGGTCACACCCGGCCTGTAACGGGATCGCTTTACCTTTCTCTTGCCACCGGAGAGTTGGCTCCTTAACAATACGTAACCAACACAGACAAAATACAACCAAATATAACCTTAAATAGCAACTGAAAAACACAAAACAAAAGAGGCCGTTTGTAGGTAATTGTTGTAGTGTGAATCGGGGCGGCCGGCTCGGCTAGGATAGCCGGCAACACGGTCGACATTAGACCTAATGCACTCTTACCAATCACTTGTCGTACCACTTAGATGCCTGAGATTCTTTGTACTGCACTTAGGCATGGATAGGCCCTCTCCACGTGTGGGTGGAGCCGCTACACCTCCTGTCCATAATCACAAAAGTTGCTGAATACATTTAAGTTGTTTACAATGAATGTCTGCTTCCAGGGGTATACTTTTTTTCCGAAAATCTAGGAACCCGTCCAAAGTCTGGGCACCAGAAGGGTTACATGAAGGATGTTCCATGCTTAAGACTTACAATTGTGGGGTGACTGTGAACTTCAATCTTACCTGACGCGTTTTGCTCAAGAGCGCGAGAAATTATACCATTTTTGTACGTGAGGGAAAACTGTAATTTTTAAACTCAAATTATTAGGAGCCACTATACTAAATTTAGTCGCTCGGGATTTGTGCACTCATGTTCTAGTCGATCACATTGAACGAATTTTTCAGCTCGAATGTCAAGCTGATTGTTGCCTAACAGGTTCCGTACCCTAATTCCGATCGTGTCTTCGGGTTTACAGTTGTGAACTATTTATCTACATAGGGTCCGTACACAGTTTCCTAATAGCAGTCAACTACTCCCACAACTACTTATTTACCTTACAGTTAAGGCAAATTATTTCCTAGTACTCAAGTAAGCACCAAACCGTGAAAGCTCAGGGGGTAGTGTAGGTGTAGCTCCACGCATTCTTAGCGTCGGAACTGGGTGGAAGTGAGCAGTCAGCTCTCACTTTATCCCCGGTAAAACAGACCCCCATTATCTATTGAATAAATGGCTAGTTGGGCCCCAGATCCTGTCTGGTCGCTTTTGGAGAGGAGGAGAGCATCTGGCCCCCTGCTACAAATAGAATTTTGATACCTTGGTCGCCCAAGGACAGCCTAGTCTCCGTCCAAATGAACTGTCCCCCCCCCCCCCCCTCACAGAGAGGGATTCGAACTTTGTTATACTGTAATTAACTGAACTTCGGAGCCAGGATAGCTCAGTCAGTATAGTGACTGGCCTACGGGCTGGGCATCTGAGGAATCATGGTTCATTTCCCGGAAAAGACGAGAAGTTACTCCTTTCTGCAAAATCTCGTGCCCGGCTCTAGGGCTCACCCATCCTCCCATATAATTGGTACCATATGATCCTCCCCTGGGATTAAGACAGCCAGGGCGTGAAGCTCACCGCTGACCTACATTTTTGCCCAGCTGCACCTCTGCTTCTCATGAGTGCATAGGGAAGACTTACTTTTATCTACAGAATTTCAGGATTTTTATAAAACTTCAATTTCGGGGTTCATCAGTGTAGCATTGAGATGGTCATCAAGAATTTATACCGAATTACATAAACTTGAAATATCATACGTGACGTAGGAAGAGGCCTCCTAGGTCACACTTTCTTTATGTTGATTGTAGACTGCCTGATTTAGAGCCTGGATAGACCTGCCAGGCCTCAGACATGGCAAACTATTTATAGGTAGACCATGTAAGAAAAAAAGCTGACGACCTACTAAAGTTAAGCAGGCATCAACTAAAAATGGTAACTGCGATTTATGCAGGGCATGCTCCTGTAAGGGGGCACCTGTATACTATGGGCCTGTTTGATGGGGATCCAATCTGCAGATTTTGCGAGATGGAGACTGAAACAATGCAGCACATTATTTGCTGTTGCGAGGCATTGGCTCGTCAGCGTTATAATGTCTTTGGGAGGCTGATTGTCGAACCAAAAGACATAAGCACAGCCTCAGTAAGGGACCTTTGCCTCTTCATACGAGGCGCAGGGTTATTGAGGATGTGCTGAACGAAATATTAGGGTTGCACAATAAGTCCAAGGCTGCGGTGCAACCGGAGCATAAGCTGACGGGCCCTAAGAGGAAGAAGAAGAAGAAGAAGAAGAAGAAGAAAATAAGAAGACTGCCTGATGATGGCCGTACAGTTTGGCCGAAACACGTAGCTTTGTATACATAAGTGTATGCGAAGATACAATACTTGACGGTTGTGTTATTCGGTCCACACCCTTGGTACCTGATTTGATCAACACAACGGGATGGTGACTCCTAAAATGGAAGAGCCCTCAATTTAGGCGAAGTACCGCAGACCAAATTAAGACAGAGTCTCTGAGCTTAAATACGGATACTCTAGACTAGCTGTGTTACTTGTTGCCGTTTAGAAGATGTGTTGCTCCTTAGTGGCTACTGTGTTCAGTACCCTGAACGCACTTTTTCAACGGGCTGCCTTTCTTATGTCCCGTGATCCCCATACAGATGCGTAATAGGTCGCCTTCAACACGGCGCTCTTTACCACCGCCCCCCCCACCCCCACCCCTCTCATTTCCCAGTTGTTTCGTTCAGATCGCTGTTCTCTTTAGAGACAGAGAGAGGATTGAGGTAGGCCATGGTTTCTCCCCTCCGCCTATTGTTTAGTTATGACCAAGTTTCCCAGCACCACCACCACCACCACCCATATTTCCCAGTTGGCCGAATCTTGTGCTGTTCAAAGGATGAAACCGAATGAAAACATAAACCATTTCGACGCCTAAAACAACCATTATATTAGTTTGCTCCTCGTTTGTTATGCTTTCGGTTTGTTGTCTTTATTCCTTCTCTTGTCTCTCTTTCTGTTTTATTATTTTTATATCTCAAGCGCCGGTACACCAGAGCTTGGATAGGGGGCGTACGGACGGACTAGAATGAGAACTGTGAAAGAGAGGAGAAAAGAATTTTCTCTTCGCGTTTGAGATCCCCGAAGTGCCTTGCTTTCTCATCCAGCGCCGCTCCTCTCGGTCGATATATAGTATGTAGTGACAGTAGGGTTTTTTTCACCCACCACGATAATTTTTCATTCCTGGGATGGGACGTACCTCGTCGTCATCGAGAGAGCGGTGGTATGGGGGAGATGGGGTTCATTCGTTGGTTGCTTGCTGGCGCTAGAGCGGTGTTGCCAGAATTGCCCCAGCAGATCGATTTTTACTAGGGTAAAAGAGGCGGTTTTGATTGTCGATATGGGAGAATAGGGGCGGCTGCAACATTGGTGGGTGCATAGACAGACGCGTGGGGGGGATCATGCTGTACCTCGATGTACTGGCACCCGGGATGCAAGTACCTCATACAAGAGCCCTGACGTTCTGGACATGCAAGTGCAGTCGACAGTGCACTAGAGCCTCCCGTCCCGCCCCGAGTGCCACTGCCCCGATGCCGACGCCGCCGCCGCCGCCGCAGCCATCGACGTCACCACTGACGTTCCTGCTGCACGCGTTCGATCTAGGGCATGGAACTACAGACGTACCCGCCATAAGGTGTCTACAAATCCATATATACCAAGCAATTCTAACGTAACAACAGAGTGGGCCTGTAAAGGGAAACAGCGTAGCTCACTCGAAGCAACAGAATTTCAACAAAGGCGCTACCCGAAGGATATAAATTCATTTAAATGAAACATCATGCCACTAGATCAAACAAACGCAGTGAAACTCGATTTTGAGCCAGCATAGCTAAACCATCACATTGAATAGACCACAGACCCTCCTTACCGCTCAATACGGGGTTCTGTCCCCTTCAAGGCAAGCGACATTTTACTTTTCTACATAATCGGGCCTGGTTCTGGGGCCGATGGGCATGAGGGGCTCCTTCGACGCCTGTAAAGCGGCATTCCACAAAGCTCAACTTTTACATCCACCTTGTGCCGTTAGTAAGAAGGCGTGGAGCAATACTGGCCGTAATTAAACACAGTTAACTTTCTGGTTATCTCTGTTAGAAGGAAACCATGAAATTTGTTTCGATTAAATGGAAATAATCACAGGTGCTTAACAAATACGTCTGCAGCTTCGTATCACGACTGGACACTCGTATGGAACGATATCAGAATTGTGGGTAGACTACCCGCGTAGCAAAAGTGTCGGAGAAGTTGCCGCACTTGAGCGGCACTGGACATGAAACTCGCACAGAAATGAGAACGAAAAGGTTTACATGTGAGCAAGACAGACAGTGTACGTACAACGTAACATTGAAGCGCGTTCGCGTAACCATTGTTGCCCTGGAAAAGCTACAAGTATTACATATTCTGAGTGTCTGTCCGTAGGCTTAGGTATCCTGCATGGAGTGCGCATGCGCCATATAATCATCTGTGGCCTGCCCGACTCTACAGTATGTTTCCACATTATCTCATAAAAGGCATGATTTTCGGGGAAAAAATTTACTGAACATAAAGTGCCTGTTCTGATTTTCTGCACAACTTTATCGTGAAAAGTTTCTCGGCCTAAGAAGATAGGAGCGAGATATGATCAGGAATGTACATACGTATTCATGTAAAGTTCCAGTTATTCTTGTCAGATTTCATGAAATTTGAATTTTCTCTACAGATTTTTGAATATTCTAAAAATATCAAATTTCATGAAAATTCGTGGGGTGTGAGCCGAGTTGTTCCGTGCAGACAGAACGATTTTACAGGCGAATGGCGACGCAATTAGTCGCTTTTCGCAATTTTGCGAACACGCCTAAAAATTGCAGCCCCGAAATTGCGTGACATAAATACTGGTAATTTAAAATACTTGCTCTCATTACTACTATTGCTGTCGATGCTGGACCGTCATCGCTCAGTCGGTAAATCGGTGTGCTATAAGCTAGATCAGGTGGGAGTGGACTGGCAGCTAGGAAATGGATATTCTTGGTGAAATAGAGATTGTAAAATGATGGAAGTAAATTGTTGTGTTATTAGAATTAGCCACAAGAAGGCAGACACCTCTAAGACACCTATGTAGGTATGTGTGAGTTCAAATACAGGGGAAAGGGAGGTTTACGGTAAACAAGTCAACAGCTTGCAGGGCAGGCTGTTTTGAAGCTGATAGTTCGATGTTTTGCTGACCGTGCTTCTCAGTATAATCTTGGTAATTAACCAACTTAATGCACCAAATCTTGTTTTATAATAAGTTTATTGTATGCCTCTACATGTTTCGAGCACTATGTGCACATCATCAGGAGGTCAATATTGTATTATACAGCATCTGGTATCATCACGCTCTGTAGGTGACCGTCCGGTGCAGTCCTCTCTCAACCCGTGCACCGGACGGCCACCTACAGGTGTGATGATACCAGATGCTGTATAATGCAATATTGACCTCCTGATGATGAGCACATAGTGCTCGAAACATGTAGAGGGATATAATAAACTTATTATAGAACAAGATTTTGTACATTAAGTTGGTTAATTACTAATATTGAAGCTGATACTTTGCTTTTTACCACATAGATTCAAACCCTTGATTATGCAGACAGAACAATAGGAAAAATAAAAAAGATATGACATTTACTTATGTGTGACTTTAAATAGTTAGTGGACCGGGATAGCTCAGTCAGTATAGCGACGGGCTACGGGCTGGACGGTCCGGGGATCGAATCCCGGTAGGGGGACGAGATTTTCCGCATCTGTCCAGACCAGCCCTGGAGCCCACCCAACCTCCTGTACAATGGGTACCGGGTCTTTCCCGGGGGTTAAGAGCGGCCGGTGCGTGACGCTGACCCCACACCCCCTTCTAGTGCCGTGGTCAAGAAAGAGTAGAACTATACCTCTACTCCACCTATGGGCCGTACGGCCTATACAGAGCCTCAGTGCCTCTGCAAGGGTGCACTTTACCTTTATCTTTTTAAATAGATTAGTGCTGTTTGCTTCACGCACGTATCCTATTCACCTTTCATAGAGTGTAGGACCCGATTATGAAAGCGTAGCATACAAACAGTTCCGCTTTAGGACGGGGTGTGGAAGACAAGTGATACAGAAGCAATAAGGCTAGTAGTAAGCTCATGAACTGCTTGAAGGAACTTTCGTAGAGCGACGGGAGAATATAATGATCACTTTAACTTAATTGAAAGCAAATAGTCGGAAGTGAAATGTGACGCAGATGGGAAGATGACGTGGCTTGAACCGTGGCTGAAATTCGGTATTTTCGAAACGAAATTGTCATCTAGTTTTAAAGAAGTTAACGACAAACAGTTGTCAGAGATTTGCCTTTGTGAGCTTGAGATTTCTTGACGTAAACGTTAATAAAGTAAAACGTTAGGTTATGTTGTCATGGCGAAGAATGTTAACGTTAGTACCTCCTGGGAACGTGTCGCCGTGTAGTTTGGTATCTACCTACCAAAGTACGCGGCGTCGTATTTCATATTACCTAAAAATTCTACCGATTATCTTTTTTTAAACTTTCGGTGGTGTTTTGAGATAAGGATTTGTTCAAAACGTTATTCGTATTTTGCAGTTGCAGGGTTAGAATCTGGATCGAAAATACCGACCATCCTTGCTCTAGATTTTTCATGATTTTCTCCAGTTCCCCCATAGATATGCCTAAATAGCACCATAAATTATATCAAGGCCTCTTCCTTTCGTGTCTATTCCAATTCATTCTCATCCGACCGTTCTACCTTCTACACTGTATAGTTACCGGCATCGTGATGAACCAATAAGGACTGCATAGGAGGAAGAACGAACCTTGAGGGGAGTGGGGGGGGGGTAGTGCCGGTATGAACCCTCAGGATGGCACAATAACCGCTTAGCGGAGAGCGGTGCGATTGCATGCAATAGCAGAGCTTGACCGCTGCCTTAACCTATCTGTTTATGTGTGCCGCTATGTAGCGTACAAGACACCAAGACTGGTCCTCACGGTGACTTTGTGGCTGCTCCATTTCCGTATGTCCTTGTCAAATTTGTGGTGAAAGAGGACAAGGTGGCGTCTTTCTTATATCGGTTTTGTAATTTTACCTGCCAGTCACACTACCCACATCACCCCTGAACATAAGTAACTGTCTCATCAGATATGCAGTCCGGTACTCAATATCGGTCACTCTGCGACTCTAGCCACGTGACTGGACCTTACTCCGCCATGTAAAGCCATCTTCATGCTTACGTTGCCTTTTGTCTATTTACGTATTTATAATTTCGCTCTATGAATGCATAACTAATTCGTTGTCCATCTCATACTTGCGTATAATCCTGCTGCAGACGCCCTTCGTTCAGCTAGACAGCTAAGTATCAGCATTTCTTGTAATCAAATTCCACTGCCCTGTCTGCAAGAAGCCGCAACTGATTCCTGCCTGTTCGTAGCCAAGTGAATTCAGTGCGCGCCCAAACTTCCTGTTTCTCTAAGATACAGTTTGTCACTTACCATCTACGCGATACCAAGAATAATCTTACCCACATCAGTCTTTATGTTTTCCCGTGGCGTAGGAATTGAATATATAAATATGACCTGCTTTAAAATGCAGTGCTCTTTTCTCGGCCAGTTAGTAGCCATCCTATCACCGCAGAGGCCTGGGTTCGGCCCAAGTCCATGCCAGTGTGAGATTTGTGGTGGATAATTTGCCACGTGGTTAGGTATGTGTTCTAGTTTTACGGTTTTCTCCTGTCAGTATCATTCCGCCAGTTCCCATGCTTATCTTCAGGCGATACCTTGGAACCTTTAAACACAAAAATGCTCTTTCGGATATTTGGGAAGCAGTGGGCAGAAAGTGTTCTCATATTTTTCAGGCTACATAGGGTTAAAATTTAACGAAGACTTCAAGTGAAATTTATGTGTTCCAAGTCCGTGCACTAAAGGATGTGTTATACTCACAAGATACACCAACCAATGCACGTTAATAAACATGTTCATTCACTTATTATTATTAGTAGTAGTAGTGGTCTAGTGGTCAGAGTTTCTGGCTACAGATACAGAGGTCCCGGGTTCGATCCCCGGCGCTACCAGATTTTCTGAGTAGTAGTGGGTCTGGAACGGGGTCCACTCAGCCTCGTGA
>Ga0131853_10013434_pt1 | contig 15011 bp, 11 predicted proteins | sample TergutLab28metaG_FD_92764 | JGI IMG/M metagenome (GOLD analysis project Ga0131853, IMG submission 92764) | Labiotermes labralis P1 segment gut microbial communities from Petit-Saut dam, French Guiana - Lab288 P1 (version 2) (version 2) | ecosystem: Host-associated > Arthropoda: Insects >... | reverse complement strand
GGCCCACGGCCCACGGCCCACGGCCTTCTAATCAAGGAACATGAAGGCAATGATTTACTTCGAAAGAGCGGATATGTTCAATTATCCATTATTCAACTAAACGTTCCTGAAGGTTAGAACTCCCAGCTCTATAAATAAATTAATTTTAGGTGAAAATATTTAAGTTTGTCCCTATGCACGCCTAGAAGGAGCTTGGGCAAATTGACGCGTAGCTTTACGCATTCTGAACAATGTCACTATATGAGCTTCACGCGTCGGCAGTTTTATCCTCGGGAATAAAGCCACTTTTCTTCCTGAATTTGAAGTTGCGTGCGACGCAGAGACGGTCTTGATTTTTCAGAGAAGAGAATCGAACCATAATTCATCGGTGATAAGTTCTGTAGCATAATGCAGTCTAGAGTTTAGCTAATAAATAGCGGGGAGAGAGAGCAGACACAATGAGACGACGTTATCACGGTGTGGGCTTCCAGATTTCTTTGTTCCAGTGGCTCACTCATCCTAATCACGTGATTTATTCTGAGAACAATGACGTAAGCCCGATGCACAGTATCTCATAAAATTGTAAGTAAGCTTGTATGTGGTTTTTTTCCTTTTTAACTAGCAGTACATTGTCTTTGATTTTCTGCCTTCCCCATATCCAGTAAATGCTGAGGGAATAACGGTTGGAAGAACATTATACAAGGTCGAAAGTTTCTTGTACATACCGGATTTCATTATCCTTCATAAGGTCGAGTTCCAAGTATTAAGTGAGCCTCCCACATTCGAACTCTATCAAGTGCAATGAAAGGTCTCAACACACGCAGTGTAATTAGTGACGTAAACAGTGGCATTTTGAGGTCATTTTTACATGATGGAATTTCATGTATTCTACAGCTTCTTTTCCAGGAAATAACTGTATACTTCTTTCCCTTTGCAATCACTGTGTCTAGTAGCACAAATATATACACACACACACACACAAAACTGTAAATGCTTGTCTCTACACATTTTAACTATTAAAGAGCTACAGTTCTAACCGCAACATTCATTTCGACCATCTTCATCGTTGCACCGTGCATTTCGTAGAGTCACTTAATTAGCACACCAACTAATGCACATATATAAAAATTTTTACATTAAAACATTTAAAATCGCTCCAACATGTTTCGATCCTAAGATCATCTTCAGGGAGCTACTCTGTTCCTTGCTAAAGTCACATTTTTAAAAACACTCACTGATTGATTTTCTTATATTAATTTAGTGTTGTGGCAGCATGTCATATGTATATGTATGTGTGTGTGTATATATATATATATATATATATATATATATATACACGTCTCCAAAAATCACTGTTATAAACAAGGCAGATATGGAAAGTTGTGAAACGGCAGTAGCACTGTAGACACTACATAACATACGATAAAATTTTTGGAATATAAGAGTAGGAAATGTTATTGAAGTAAGTTTTTGGGATAAAAAATGACAAAATGGCGAAGGTGGGAAGTGAATTTTTCTTTTTAGGTTAAATGGAGATAATTTAGTGGAATACATCCTATTGTGTACAGCTCAGTTGAGTAAAAACGCTAAGTTGTCAGTCTAAAAAACCACATCTTTATTGAGAGAGAGGCTACATGTTTCAGATTAATTAATCAATTTTTCAAAGACCATGTACAAGACAAAGAGCCGGATAAGCCTATTGACATGTCAGATCGAGTACATCTGTTGTGTTTTATCTTGTGAGATCCCACATTACAATTAATATTACAATAAAAATTGTAATAATAAAATATATTAACAGGGTTAATAACAACTATGAAACCTAAATAAGAAGAAGATATTAAATTTTATTCGAGTAAAAAGAAAAAAAGTCGTTAAGTGTAACAAGCTGATATGAATAGCCAAATCAATGTGTTGTTCTTGGGTGGATGTGTGAGAGTAACTAAGACGGAGGGAACTTATTTCTCTTTTGATTTTTTGACGTTTTGTTGACCGTGCATCTCAGTATATCTATCTCGGTATTTAACCAAATCGATGCACAAAATTTGTTTCACAATAATTTTTATTTCATGCCTCTACATATTTCGAGCACATTTTCTCATCATCTGGAGGTCAAATTGCATTACACAGCCTCTGGTATCATCACACCTATAAAGTGGCCGTCTCGTGCACCTCCAAAATCAGAATGAAACTGTCTCTAACTTTGGTCCTGAAACCGGAGGTATCCAGTCTCTCTGAGGCGCTCGTAGCAAAAGCTCAGATGAAAAAACAAAGTACAAGCTTAAATTGAATTAGGGTTTAATTTCGAAGCCCAGAAACTGTAAAATATTAAGGTATAGTATAACACTTACCCTTCTGTACGAAATGTGGCTCACTATCCTATGTTCAGTTGTGTCTCTGGACGAAAAAGGAATTCTGTGGCAACAGATTGAAGTTTTAATTACGAACAGGTTTAAAGTACCAAACCAAGCCTCTTATCAGAAGTTTGATATGTTAAATCTTACGCTTATCATACCAACTGACCCATGGTCAGCGTCGTCATATCATGATTGCAAACGTTCCTGTAAGCGTTTCAAACGACAGCAGGGAAATTTACAATTATGTTGTACAGTGTTTTTCAAAATGATTGTCGGAGTTTTAACAACTTGTCATACACAATACACTTGAGATAGGTAAACGGTAAAGCAGTCCCGTTACAGGCCTGGACAGGCCCAAAGGGTTCCAGAAAATTAAGGTTCCCAGATTTCGTGACAACGGCACAGGATGGTGGTAGGTTGTCAGCCTTACTCACCGGCCGCCTTTACCCCCAGGAAATGCTCCTGGTACTCATTTCTGTTAGAGGCTGAGTTGACCCCAAAGCCATAGTGCGATCGGAAGGATTTTATGTCAATGAAAAATCCAATGACACCAGCTGGGATCGAACAAGCGACCTTCCGATTTATAGCACAGCACCTTAACCACTGTGCTACCGCGGTCCCCCTTGAGATAGGAGTATATGTATTTTTTTTATTTAATATAACAACACTCCAAGTTTTTGTTACATACCTTACAGGTGCTCTATATATACACCCTTTGTGATTCTACAAACATCAACACGATAATAGAGTTAGTTCCGTGTGTCAGCAGTGATGGTTTCAATGGCGGTTCTGATTCGTACCTTCAGTTCCGGGATACACACGCACCCTGTCTCTTGTAACTGTGCATACCACCTTCGAATGGCATTGTCAGATGGAGGTTGTTTCCCGAATTTGATGCGGAATTACCGCTGGACAGTTTTACCCCGACAATCATTTTGAATAACCCTCTACGTGCTCAGTACTAAACCAGCTTTAAAATTATATGAATTTGTCTAATTCGATCCAACCATCACAATATCTGGATCCTTTTTGTGCCAAAACGTTATTATTAAACTTCTGTTTTTGAGCGCCTATATGTAAATGATCGTAATTAGTTTGAAATTTAAGCATAAATAGTGTTAATATTTGCAGCAAATTTTTGTAATCATTGTAAGACGACAATCAAGAAGGCTGTAACAGCGGAAACGTACATGTCTTAGTACGTTCCACGTGTGCTAAGAGGCTTAAGTTAAGTGTTCAGTACACCTACGTAACTGAGATGAAGTGGTAGGAAATGATACATTAATGTCGGCCAGATATACTTCATGTCTAGACTACTGCGCCTGATATGTGAGGCCATGTTCTGTGATAAACGGGTAGAATATTATATAATATATAGAGAGCTGATAATGGACTTCAGGCGACTCGCTGAAGTGACGCGTTTATTAAGACACAGATTGTGTCATGGGTGTATTGATTAAATGCCAACTTTTGCACCCTGCGCTGAACATAGTTAGAAGGTAAGATAACGATTATGCCAAGTTCATTCAATTTTTTTTTTAACTTTTCACCGTGCATAGTGTTTCGACTTTGCTTTTCATTTACCAACATATGCACAAATTTCTAAAATACAATGTAAAAACTCAATTGGTTAAAACATTAAAAATTACATTAAGGGCTCCGACATGTTTCGGTTTTTTCTTTAAACCATCATCAGGGAGCTACTTTTGCCCACTAAAGTTACTTGTATGCTGTACTGTTATGTTATATTGCGATGGCGTGATGGCAGCATGTCTGTAATTCAATTTTATAATTTTTGGTAAAATAATGTCTAGTAGTTATCACAAGCAAATAAAACTTGAACGTCAATTCCTTTTTTAATGTACATGTATATGAATGAAAGGCATAATGGATATATAATATATATATATATATATATATTCATATACATGTATATGAATGAAAGGCATAATGGATATATACATATATATATATATATATTCATATACATGTACATGTACATTAAAAAAGGAATTGACGTTCAAATTTTATTTGCTTGTGATAACTACTAGACATTAATTTACCAAAAATTATAAAATTTAATTACAGACATGCTGCCATCACCCCATCGCAATATAACATAACAGTACAGCATATAAGTAACTTTAGTGTGAAAAAGTAGCTCCCTGATGATGGTTTAAAGAAAACACCGAAACATGTCGGAGCCCTTAATGTAATTTTTAATGTTTTAACCAATTGAGGTTTTACATTGTATTTTAGAAATTTGTGCATATGTTGGTAAATGAAAAGCAAAGTTCATTTACTTTTGTTTTCTTAATAACAAACACATTCTCCTAAACTAGGCCTCTTCTTTTGGACGTAAAACACTGAGAACTTATATTCATATTCTTCGCGTGTAGCCAATCTTGGGATCTTCCAATCAAATTGTATATTTTGAAAAATGCATGACATATGTTCGAGATACACACAGATACTTGATGGTTAAGAAAAGCCACTTGAGGTGCATTCAAATTTTTAACTTATTTCAGGACAAATATCTTATGCACTTAAGTATTACTCATATGATTATTGCATATATTTAAATTTAAGTTTTGAAATTAACAGACGTGACAAGTACCTGGTGTAAAGAATTTCACATAATATACTAATGCCATACTTATGCATCAATCCTCTTCTATCATATTTGATAGAGGAAGATTGTTACATACCAGTATAGTAAAAGAGACATTAATTTATATCATCCAAAGAGAGTAATATTCATTAAAATATTGAGAGGCTATTTGGAGTTGCAATGCATGTTTAGGGCATTACTGATCATGGATGGACATCGTAAACAAATGTGATAACTTCCAGGTGAACAACCTGTTCTATTTACTTTAATCATTATCATCCCAGTGTCGAGTTAATATCGACGACACAAAACGCTGTACCAGGTCCAATATCGAGTTCAGTTATACACCTTATTTGAAAGTACCTTAGTTTCTTTTTTTTTTCCAAGCTCCAGTTATTTAGTGGCTGCTTTAAAAATTTGAAAATTGGATACCATTGTGGAAATTACTTTGTAATAGACTGTTGGAAGTCACTTTGTACTAGACTGTTGGAAATCACAAGAATAATTTACACCGCAAAAATTTAATATCTTTCAGTACTTCAACTGTTATTTGACTAAACAATTCGTATGTGCATATTGACCACTTTATTTATATTTGTCACAAGGTAGTTTCCAGACATCATAATCATGTTTCTCGTATCGATGTGTATTATAAGGATTTCATGGAGTTTTACTTAAGCAATACCATAATTCTTCCATGAACTCTACATCCATTTTCGGGATCTTTAACTTAATCCATTTAAAGACATCTATATCAGTCACTATATCAATCACTCACTCAAAAACTTGCTGGTATTCTTCAAAGTTTACTCAAGCAAATGAAGTTCCTCTGCCACCAGACGTAAAACATAGAATGTGGTAAAGGTAAAGGTAAAAAGGTAAAGTGCACCCTTGTACAGATACTGAGGCTCTGTACAGGCCGTACGGCCCATAGAGGTAGTAATGGTATAGCTCTACTGTACAGATACTGAGGCTCTGTACAGGCCGTACGGCCCTTAGGGGGAGTAGAGGTATAGCTCTACTGTACAGGCACTGAGGCTCTGTACAGGCCGTACGGCCCTTAGGGGGAGTAGAGGTATAGCTCTACTGTACAGATACTGAGGCTCTGTACAGGCCGTACGGCCCATAGGGGGAGTAGAGGTATAGCTCTACTGTACAGATACTGAGGCTCTGTACAGGCCGTACGGCCCATAGAGGTAGTAAAGGTATAGCTCTACTGTACAGGCACTGAGGCTCTGTACAGGCCGTACGGCCCATAGGGGGAGTAGAGGTATAGCTCTACTGTACAGATACTGAGGCTCTGTACAGGCCCAACGGCCCATAGGGGGAGTAGAGGTATAGCTTTACTGTACAGATACTGAGGCTCTGTAAAGGCCGTACGGCCCATAGAGGTAGTAGAGGTATAGCTCTACTCTTTCTTGACCACGGCACTAAAAGGGGGTGAGGGGTCAGCGTCACGCCCTGGCCCTTCTTACTTCCTTCAAAGACCCAGTACCCATTGCACAGGAGGCTGGGTGGGCCCCAGGGTCGGTCTAGACAGGTGCGGAAAATCGCCCCCCCCCCACCGGGATACGATCCCTGGATCGTCCAGCTCGTAGCCAGTCGCTACACCTACTACGGTACCCGGCCCACATAGAATGTGGTACAGTACTAAAAGCAAATATTTCACTAATTGAGAATTATTTTCTCACGACGGTATCTATGAACATTACACGTAGAGCTGACGGACTGTGACACCGTGCAGTGAGCTAGACAAGTACCCACCGCACGATAACACGTGACCCCAACAGGGTGTTAGTTTGTTGTTACATCAGGAATTTTGCAAACAGTTTCTATGGGTTTAGCTATTATCTCTAGTAACCTGTAGAAGTTGAGGGGACGTGCTACGCCGTGAAATAAAAAAGAATAAAATACGAGTATGTAATAAATGTAATAAAAATACCTTCCGTGTATTTGCATTTAGATTATTGTCGACTCTCATACACAACTGGATAGCTTTCTTTCTAATATTCATAAAATTATGAATTCCAGACTTGGTTTCATACACCTGGTTTTCAGAGGACCTCCGTTTCATACAATACATTGAAAATTTCTTTTACTTGTTCAATACATAACGAACAAATAATGTGAATGAAAAGTGAGAGTCACACATCTTTTAATAATGAGAAGCATAAAAACATCCCCAAACCAGGAGGACCTCTACAAAAGGGGAACATGTAGTTGAATAGGCAAAAACTAGAATTTTGAGAATTTAGCAGAGAATTCTAAAAAATATTAAATAACTATTTAACAAATATCAACTATATTTAACCTTTTGAAGCCTAATGCCAACTATAGTGGTCATACCGCACCGCTAACCTCTAAGTTGCATTTTATATATATATATATATATATCCAACAAATATAGGTACTGAATATTTTAAACGTGTTGTATATTCTCCTTTTTTTCTTCAAAATGTAGTTTGTTTCATAATTCTAACGTATTTGGTTCCTGTATTATTCACATTTTATATACAGGGTGTGCTAAAATTAAAAAAATAATTCCGGCGCCAAAAGGTTAATAAGATATACTTTACGCACACGACAATTTAAGTAATAAAAGACATTTTTGTTGTTACATAACCATTAATTTTAAACGATTCCATGCAATAGAAAAACCTACATAATAAATTCGTAATAAATTAGGTGGGAATACGAAGCCGCAGATTATCTCGGGATGCACTAGATTTTTCACGTCACGCAAATTAATGGAGTTGTGTAACATAGAAATGCCTTTGTATCTACCTCTTAAAAATTCCATTTTAAGTACCTACGATTATATGATAACCAAATTTAGCGCAAATTTTGTATTTTATAATTACTTGTGTGTGTCCAAGACCCTTCTGCTTGAAACCAGAAAACTTTTTCTTAAAATAAAATTCCTAATTTTTTGTTTGTACAGTTCTGCGATGTTGCAGTAAAAGCTGTATATCTTCATATGCATTCATGAATGAACGCATCACGAAGTACTTGGATACGTATTAAAATATTAATAATTTACGTCAGCACAACTGTTTTTATTACGCAAGGTTAGTACATAGGCTACATGTTTCGACTATTGAACAGTCATCTTCAGGCCTATTCTTTACAGGTTAAGTCACAGGATGCTGTGCACACATTGGGATCCCAGTGTGTTTATATCAGTGAAGTACTTAAGTCAGATCACTTGCAAATGTTCTGGTTTAAGTATTTCACTGACATAAACACACTGGAATCCCAATGTGTGCACAGCATCCTGTGACTTAACCTGTAAAGAATAGGCTTTAAGATGACTGTTCAATAGTCCAAACATGTAGCCTTGCTGACGCACAATATTAATATTATAATACATATACATTCAATTGAACTTCTTTTCAGTTAAAGTCACAAGACAATACAAATGTGGGTTGCCTGAGTTTTCGATTGCAATGCATTATTCTTCCACCTCAGATTTTCACGTTTTCTTACCAAACTTTTGTACAAAACTTTTGTCTCCCGTGTGCGTGTGCTTTGATTGAGGGAGGACATCTGCGAATTTGGGGAGGACATCTGCGAATTTAGGGAGGACATCTGCGAATTCAGGGAGGGCATCTGCGAATTCAGGGAGGACATCTGCGAATTCAGGTAGGACATCTGCGAATTCATGGAGGACATTTGCGAATTCAGGGAGGACATCTGCTAATTTGGGGAGGACATCTGCGAATTTAGAGAGGACATCTGCGAATTCAGGGAGGATATCTGCGAATTTAGGGAGGACATCTGCGAATTCAGGGAGGACATCTGCAAATTCAGGGAGGACATCTGCGAATTCAGGGAGGACATCTGCGAATTTCGGGAAGACATCTGCGAATTTCGGGAAGACATCTGAGAATTTAACAACAGAATGGTAGTCGTTGCCTTAGACTACACATCTTGTGGATTGTGACTGAGAAATACCCCGTATCGAAACCCTTTGAATTCACCGGTTGACGTTTTACCTGTTTCTCCCAGGCTAATGCAAGAAGAATTTATTTAAAAAAAGACCGCGGCCCCCTCCTTACACCCCCCCCCCCTTCTATTCACGATTCATTTACTATTGTTACTTTCTTGTTCCTTTGAAAACTGCCATTTATTTATTGAAACAACGCGACAGTTATACATGATATAGCAGCTGTGATACACGAAAATTTCTAATATCAGTTTCTGGATTAAGTAAGAAAGGAATCACTAGTTTCCGTACCTTAGGCAAACCGCAGCTGGCTATCCATTATCTTAATAACTTCATGCTTGTTTCTTCCATGGCGCATCACTCCCTAGTGATCTAGTGATCTAGTGATCTAGTGCCTCCTAATTATCGACGTTTGACGCTCGCACTCAGACACACCACACTCGGTATAAAACTCTGGAAGAGTGGACTACACGACGCAGAAACCTCTACATGACAACACACAACACACACTTGAGACAAACATCCATTCTTCCAGCAGATTTTGAAACCTCAATCCCTGCAAGAGAGCGGCCCAGACCCACGCCTTAGACTGCCATTTAAAAATGCAGCAAACTATTTTGCTTACTAACTTTATTACATTGGACACGAAGTAGGTTCTTGACAAGGCCAATTCCCAACGAGCTAATACATCCTGTGAAGGAGCGAAATCCTTGCATCTACGCCAGCAAAATTAGCACTCGTTGACTAAACAAATCTACAAGTATAATTTACGTACAGTCATGCAACTTAACTTAGACAGCTCCACGAAATGAACTTTAAATGATGACTATTTATATCATAATTATCCTAATTATTTTCTCCTTTCTAACTAATTATTGGCAGAATCAAATGACATTTGTGAGGCATAACAACACTGAATTTTTAGTCAGTAGTTTAGGCAATTTAATGTAAGTTTATGGTCACGTGCATAGCCGATCTATATTAATAATTGTCCAACGAGATGCAACACAATGTAGTCTATTTATTATTCTGCAAGTTCACTCTACATGTTTCGGGTGTCAACCACACCCATCGTAAGGAGTACACAAAACTGTAACTACAGCCTCCGGTACTGGTCAGCTACCTCCCTCCAACGCGGCCACGCTAGCTTGGCCGCGTTGGAGGGAGGTAGCTGCACAAAAAATATGACAAGTACCGGAGACTGTAGTTACAGTTTTGTGTACTCCTGATGATGTGTGTGTTTGGCACCCTAAACATGTAGAGTGAACTTGAAGAATATTAAATAGACTACTTGGTGTTGCATGTCGTTGGACAACTATTAATGTAGCAATTTAATTGATCTCACGGGCAGATAAAGGAAACTCACTTGTAATTTTACCCACAGCACAATATGAATTCAATATAGAAGACTTCATACAAACAAACAACTTCCAAATCTCAATGATTAACCACACTAAATCCTTTCAATCCCAAGTTATAAAAGTCATAAATAACAGTAAAACACTCACCCCTTCGGATAAGAAATGTAAACACATGAATATGAGCCCCACCGCATCATCCATCAAAGGGTTAATCAAACTAAACAAACCCGAACACCCGATTCGCCCAGTGGTCAATTGGAGAGGTGCCCCTGCCTACAAGTTAGCCCATCTATTTACCCAGAAAATCAAACAGATGGCCCCACTACCCAACACATACAACCTACAGAACACTAGAGACCTAATCAAAAAACTTGAAGACACTCCAGTACTCCCCCATTTTGCCCTAGACTTATTGGATATTACAAACCTGTACACCAACATCCCAGTGAAAGAGATCCGAGAGATTATCGCCAAAACCCTAGAGAAAAACCAAATAGAAGTCGAAACCAGACATGGATTATTAAATTGGTACGATGCTATTACAAAACAGAACTACATTTCCAACAACGGAAAAATCCTAATTCAACAAGACGGACTGGCTATGGGCGCACCAACCTCGGGCAAAATAGCCGAATTCTTTCTGCAAAGCCTAGAGGACACCCACCTAACACACCTCTCAATCAAGCACAAGATTGCAAGATACTTTCGCTACGTTGACGACATTCTGATAATTTACGACCCCAACCACACAGACGTCAATAACATGCGTAAAGACTTCAACACGACCCACCCCATCATGAAGTGCCTTGCAGAAACAGAGTTCAACAAAAAGATAAATTACCTTGACATTACAATCCACAGGTCCCCCACCAATTGGGTGATCTCCATATACAGGAAACCCACTTTCATAGACACAATCATATCATACTCCTCCAACCATCCAGCCCAACACACATACGCAGCCATAAGATTCCTATACAACAGACTAAACACATACAACCTACACAAAAGTGAGTACAAAGAAGAAATCAACACCATACACGACATTATGCTAAACAATGGTTTCCTTATCCACACACACACACACACACACACAACACCCACCCACAGACATCCCACCACCACTTCAGACAGACAAACAGACAGCGCCACACATAAATAGGCCTCCTTTACATACAATGGCAAAGAAAGAACATTTATTACAAACCTATTAAACAAAGCAGACTTGAGGATCGCACTGCGAACAAATAACACAATCCAGAAGCTACTAATGCCGAAACAAAGGACCCCTGACAAATACACGCGATCCGGAGCATACATATTGACATGTCCGGACTGCAACAAGGGATATATATAGGTCATACTGGGAGGAGCTTCATAGAGAGGTTCAACGAACACACAAGTGCATTTAAAACCAACAGCCTAATATCCAGTTACGCCAAACACATCTTAGAACAATCCCATTTATTTGGCCCGATTCACAACACAATGCAGATCCTACAATACCATGGCAAAGGAACTCACCCCAACACAATAGAGCGATTCTACATTTACGCAGAATTCTCTAAAAACAACCATCTAAATGATGAGCATACCATATCCCCCAACAAGATCTTTGAGGCCCCAACCCTCAGCCCCCCTACCCAACAAAACCCGGACTTTCCACGAAATCACACCACTCGCCTTGCACCACAAAGTAGACCGTACCTCCAAACAAATGTAATTCCAACATATAAAAACAGTACGAAGTAAACCACACGGAAAGACACCACTGGAAAAAAAACCTACATAAAGAACACGGTGGATATCTAGCGCCAAAAACACAAAACACAAACAGACATGACAGACTACAACAGCAAAAATGGTGATCCGATGTAACAGCATAGTTTAACGGAAAATCAAAACAGTGAACAACAACGGGACGTTCAACGAACATAAACAGCAATGCACTAATCTTACAGCGAAATAGTGAACCAAGTGGATAAACTTACAATACATAACAACACCCTCACGGAAGACACCAATTGTGCGAAGCACACTAGAGACTAAACGTCACCACAAAAGTTCCACAGTGACCAACAGGTACAAAGCCAACAGATAAAGCAATACAATGAATAACTGTACTACCAACCAGTGACAGTGCCAAATAAATACTCATAAGCCGAGAGAGACACGTAATATACCTACAGGATGCACACCAACCAAGAAAACAGACCGCGGTAACCATAAATACACAGGAACACCAGAAACAAGTAAGTACTTGTTTTCACATATTCTTCCCGTAGTGCTTCACACTAATACCTTAATATGTCATTATTATTACCCAAAGATTTCTCACACACCTTTCCCTCCAACACCCACAGGCAATAACCAGATCCTCCAATGTCACACACAGACCCTCCACAGAAACGACCCAAAAGAGAAGAAGGAAGCGACATGCAAGGCCAGACTCCTACGAAGGAACTACACGCAGCTTCCCCAGGACGGGACCGTTATGTGGTCCAAGTTTTTTATATTACAGGGTTATATTTTTATGTACCATTACGTGGTTCACCAACACATACAATATAGTTGTAATAAGCTCCAGCAGGAGTTTTGATGTCGAGATCTCTTCATCAACACGCCGTCACGCGAATTGTATAGAATAATCTTAATTGTTTCGAATGAAAAAAACCTGATGATGGCCACTACCGGCCGAAATATGTAGTTTTTTTATTATTGAGAATATAACATCTAATTAGACATATACAGCTATGTTATTTTATTTACTCATAGGTATTAGAATTATTCTTTCTACATTACTTTAGTGGAAAAACTCTTAAGATTTTATCTCGAGTGACGTATTTCAGTAAAGCCAACAAATCTGTAACCAAACGATAATCTCGGGTTCACATGAAGATTGATTGCATACAATCATTTCTTATCTGAGATAATACTGGTTCCAATAAACGCGTCAATTGGACAGGCAATATTACTGAAATATTTAAATATCACAAAATCGTATTCATAAAAATGAGGAAACTACATAATGAGAATCTCTACAATTTGTAACCCTCGTCAAGTATTATTTGAATAATCAAATCAATGCGATGAAATGCCTGGATTCTTAGCACGCAGGAAAGAAGATTTTTAAATAGAGACTGCAGTAAGAATAACCTTTGTGAGAAATAGTCTTAGGTTGCACTACCATAAAACTTTAATATTTTTAAATAAATGTTAAAGGATTAGAATCTGAGGATGTGGTCTGGATCAGTTTGGTTCCTTGCAAGGACACGTCGTTTGATATTCTGAAAATAGTAAAGTAATTTTATGGGTATATAAAAAATGAGGAAATTTTAATATTACTAAAAATCCAACCAGATGCAACAGTATGCACATATTTATTTACTGCAAAGTCACTCTACATGTTTCGAGTGTCACAGCACCCATCATCACGAGTACTAAAAACTGTAACCGCAACCTTCGGTACAGGTCATAATACTGGTACAGCTACTTCCCTCCAACCGAAGGTTGCGGTTACAGTTTTTAGTACTCGTGATGATGGGTGCTGTGACACTCGACACATGTAGAGTGACTTTGCAGTAAATAAATATGTGCATACTGTTGCATCTGGTTGGATTTTTATTAATATTGAATTACGATGCACGGAACCATGAGCTTTAAAAAATGAGGAAAATTTCTTGATTAATTTTGAAAAATTAGTTTCAAAGAGTCATCTATCCGTCCTTATGGACCAAGAACCTGAGACCTGTACGATACTGGGACACCGGAATTTCGGTAAATGTTTTAATCTCTTTAGCCACCGTGAACAATTAAGGTCTTTATTACACCTTATTTGCACGAGGCGTTTGAAACGGAAGCATCAGTGTTATGTTTATCCGCGTGATATAAGCCTATTAATGAAACGAAAGAAACAAGTTTTAATTAAATTTCATACTGGAATTTAACACTGATAATTTAACAATAGTCATGAACTAAGTAAATGTTAGTTAATACAGCCAATTAAACAAACTAATGAAACCATCATGTTGATATATGTCTGTCTTCATAAGACATCTTAATCTTAAAGAAATTTCAAAATTGTCATAATATATAGACCCAATTATAAATCAAATCTCTTATTTAAAAAGAACGGATTGAAGGAAACGCTAATAAAAGTACTCGAGCCGTCTAAAGTGATAAATCTTGCGACAATAAACTTTAGCTGCAATAAATAAATACTACCATTAAGTAGCGTCTCTATCTGATATGTGGTTGGCCGTGCATCGTAATTCAGTGTGGATAACAAACCAACTAGTTGTCACTTTTGTGTAATGTTTTATTTTCTCCTTTATTAGTTGCTCAAAATGTTTCGGGCAACTATGTGCCCATCATCAGGAGCTGACGACTGGTTAGTGTTTTCGCCACGTGTTGGTATTAAGCTGTAACACTAACACTAACACTAACCAGTCGTCAGCTCCTGATGATGGGCACACAGTTGTCCGAAACATGTTGAGCAACTTATAAAGGAGAAAATAAAGCATTACACAAAAGTGACATCTAGTTGGTTTGGTACCCATATTAGGGTCTCTATATTGTGAAGTGTATATATATATATATATATATATATATATATAAAACAAACTCCGTGGCCGTAGTCCGCACGCGAACTATACCGACAGAGCGGCCGCCGCCGGTCGGCGAAGTTAGTGCCAACTTTTGCGGATAAAGGGGTGTCACGTGGTCAGCGCAACGGGTCCCCACAGCCGTTAATCTCT
>Ga0131853_10013432_pt1 | contig 15013 bp, 13 predicted proteins | sample TergutLab28metaG_FD_92764 | JGI IMG/M metagenome (GOLD analysis project Ga0131853, IMG submission 92764) | Labiotermes labralis P1 segment gut microbial communities from Petit-Saut dam, French Guiana - Lab288 P1 (version 2) (version 2) | ecosystem: Host-associated > Arthropoda: Insects >... | reverse complement strand
CTAAGCCCCGTCATGATAATGGATGATGTAGTCTCCGTTTCAGCCGGAGGCAGCCACACAATGGCTATCAGGAGCGATGGTAGCCTATGGGCATGGGGCGGCAACTCCAGAGGACGGCTTGGAGATGGCACAACTACAAATAGCCTAAGCCCCGTTAGAATAAAGGACACAGTTAAGTTCGGTATGACAATAGACCATCTTGACTTGATAACCTCGACCATGGCAACCAACGCAGCCCAACTCATAGCAACATCCTTACTTACCAGCGCTACAAATGCGAATGCAGTGGTCAGCTTTGGAGCAAGTAGCACATCTATAGCAAGTAGCACACCTATAGCGATCAATCTAGAAACAAATGGTCTTACAACGAGAGTATTTTCACTATCTACAGCAGGGGCCACAGAGATCGGTTGGTTGGCAAATCCACGGTTAAGTACTATACCTATAGAAGAGTTTGGAATTGAGTTCACCTTGGATGACGAAAGTGTGTGTGAGTGTTTTAATGTAAGAGTACAATCACAAAACGCATAGCGAGTGATTGGCAGGCAATATTTTTCTAACAAATTTCTAACAAAATCACCCTAAATCCAATTTAGGATTTAGGGTGATAGCACGAAAACACGAAACCTGATCACAATAAAATGGCTTAAAATCAGGCTTTATCTTGCATTATATATTTCTAACTTATACTAGGTAATACACGAATGAACCGACTTAAAATTCTGCGGTAGCAATACTGTGCCGGTTCGATTCCGGCCTTGGGCATTACTGTGATCATGATTTTTAAGTCTTTTGCCTTTATTTCTAACAGAGCAAAAATTCCTTTTCTAAAATAGCTGAAACCCCAACAGATCCGAGGCCCTTAATAGCTATCTGCCATCAGCTTTTTGTGGCGGCAAAGACGCAGGGTAATTTACGGCAGCCGGCCTTATGTCAGAATATGATGTGATCAAATCAATGGGTTTGGTCAGCAGCCCGATATACCAGGCAGACATATATAATTAAAGGTGTGCGTCCGCCTCGCTTGCCTTTTACAGAAACATGTGGTATACTCATTTCATAAGAAGACTACGGTTTGTGCGCCAATATTTATGTATAATAAAAAGGCTGCGGCTTATGGAGGATGAAAATGGAGAAACGTGAATTGGGCTTGCTGATGCAAAGATTGAGGAAGCAAAAAGGCATTACTCAGGAAAAGCTAGCAATGTATTCAGGCGTTGATCAGTCCACAATTGCTAGAATCGAGAATGGAAAAACTATGCCCAGAAAAGATACTTTCCGGATGCTGTTTGAAAAAATAGGATATGATCCAAGCAACCTCGTTGAATATTTCTTGAGCAAAGGGGAGACTAAGCAGCAGAAAATAATTAACGAACTTGATGTATTAATAGTACAAAAAATGCCCAATGAAGCAGAAGTGTTGTTATGTGAATTGGAGAGTGATGGTCAGTTCATGCAGGACGATCTTAATAAGCAGTACATTTTGTTTGTTAAGGCTGCGATTTGCATGAATAGAGAGAAGGATATGGATAGAGCTTTTGCGTTACTCAATGAATCAATTAAACTTACAATTCCTGTCTTTTATGAGCATGAGATTACCGATTATTTCCTATCAAACAGAGACATAAAGATAATTAATATGATGGCAACAATATATTCGTATCAAGGGCAGATCAACAGAGCTATTGAGATAATGTATGCATTGAAGGAAAATTTCGATAAGTACTGTGTTGACAGAAATCAGATGGGTAAGCATTATCCGTTTATCGTTTATAATCTTACGCAAAAATTGGGAATAGCTGGCAGGCATAAGGAAGTGATAGAACTATGCGATGTCGGAATAAAGATATGCAAAGATACCGGATATTTACATAGCCTCCCTCAGCTTTCGATTAATAAGGCGTGCGGCCTTTGCGAGTTGGGTAGATCGCAAGAAGGAGAACAACTATTCCGTGATATTTATTATGGTTGTCGGCTTCTTGAAAGGTTTGATGCTGCAGAAAACGCAAAAAACTATGCCAAAGAAAAATATGGCATAGTTTTATAGTAATATCAGACATGCTATTCGTATGGCGAATCATCATCGGGATCGAAATAAAAAGGGCGAATAATGGCAATTTCCGAATTGTGAGTCGCTTGCGTACAATCGTCATAATGGCTGTTGGATTGATTTGCATACGCGGCAACCACAGAGACGGCCACAGGGCAAGGCGTAAAAGCAAAGGTAGCGATGTGCCTAGTAGTTATTTTCAACATCGTAACCCCCCAAGATAACATTGATTACAGACTGTCCCATTAATTATAAACTGTATTCCATTTTTTATCAATAGGCGTTTCATGCATACTTCTAAAATAACATTGAGTGCAAATAATTTATGCATGAAATGCCTATGGAATTTTGTATAAAATTGGTATATAATGAAATATCTAAAGAAACTGAAGAAAGATAAATGATAGACTTTTTTTGTCAATAAAACAGTTCTGTAAGGTTTTATACAACATGGTAAAATTTACATAATTTGGCATCCGAGGCCATATAATCATCCATCAGCTATTCATTTGCCGCTTGCTTGAAAAGTTAAAATTCCGTTTTAAGCCGGCAAGGCCTCTCATTTTCATTCCTCAAAAAACTCATGTTTTTTAGAAGACAAAAAGCAATATTTTGAAATTGAAACCATTTCATACTGAACTTAGCAGAAATTTCCCATTTATCTCGTAATGGCAATCTTGCTATTAGTCTTTATTTATTTTAATCTTTTAGTGTAGATGCTACACCATAAAATCACCGAGCGAACAATGGATTTTTCTGTTGAAGTAATATGTTTCGGAGGAGGTGAAAACAATGAAAAAAACGTACGTAAAGCCAGTATTGGTTGTAGAAGATGTAAAGAAGGTAGTTGCATCTGGTTGTGTGGATATGGATATCTAGTCAAGATTTAATGTAGTACCCTGTTTAATTCTTGTTGGCAAACAGGGTGGTTCGGAATTGAGCCATCCTCGCTCGTGCGATTTTTTATATCGCTATAAGGATGGCTTTTTCGAACCAGTTATACATATAGGTTGGAGGAGTTATGATGAACGCAAAATTAAAAAATAGGCTAAAAGATGTAAACCTTGAAATTGAGGACATTTTAAAAGAGATTAAGATTCCTCAAAAATGTTTTGTTGTTCTGTATACTTCACATATAGATAGCCTGGGATCAAGCGAGTCCGATTTTGATGTGTATGTTGTTTATGATGCCCAATGCTTGGAAAATGTTGAGATTAACAAAGCAGCTTCTATTGTGATTAATGGTGTTGAAATTGACATTGAGTATCACGATATTAATGAAGTTACGGGGTTTTTCCAGCGCGAAAACAGGCAAGTTCACACTAGCTATCTGTCTTTTCTTTTGCGATTGTTGCGAGGGGAAGTAATACATTTAGACAACGAACTGTCTAAATGTATTCACGAGCATATCGACAAGGATAGATTAGAGAAAATCGCAATAGACACTTACTGGCTAGACTCGTTATCTGCATATAACGATGCTCTTAAAATGTTTAATATTGACGAGCATGTTTGCGGAATTGTCTTGGCTCGTAATGCCTTAAATCATATAACAATGGCTATAAATATTATAAATAAAGATTATGTTTTTAAACCGAAATGGGCTTACCTATTGCTGAAGCGATCGCTGGGCGAAAGCCATGATTTGGTGAGGAATTACGAGAGATTCACTTTAGGATCAGTGGACAACCCAGAAATTATGCTGGAAGAACTTCTATATTATATTCAAAATCTAACTACAAAAGTGAGGTTATGGGATGGATCAGGCGAGATTTAAAAGGGTTTTAGGCAAAGACCTTCGTAACGATAAGCAGGAAGAAGGAAAATATTATATTTTTGACAATAGATCTGCGTTTAGCGTAAACGAGATTGGAGCAAGAATTTTTGAGTTATGTGATGGATCTAACAATATTCAAAGCATATGTGAGAAACTAATGACGATATACGACATAGATTTTGAAACACTAAGAAATGATGTATCGGATCTTCTTGTTTTGATGGTTGAAAATAGAATTGTGAAAGAGATTCAATAATGAGTACGGGCTTGAACAATCCTCTCAATGCAAAGCAAATAATCTTTCTTATCTTGTTCTCCGTATTCTGTTGCTTGCTTTTTGTTTTTAATGTTCCTAGCGAGATACTCAGAGTTACTCTTTATTTTTATGTTGTAATGATAATAAGGATTCTAAGCGGAACTCTAAGAAAACTGCCATTTTACAGAAGATATCGAAACTTCTTCCGCGGGTTAGTGATGATATCGTCAATAGTTTCGATATATTTACCTTTCATGTTCGAAGGTAATTGGGGATCATGGAGCATAGCTCATATCGGCATAGGCTTTCTCGTTGGTTTTGTTTTTTTAGTTGTAGATTATAAAGGGATAAAAAAGTCCATAAAAGGGCTGCGATCAAAACTTCCGATAAAAAAGAATGACCGAATAAGGCAGATGAGCTTGATAGCGATTGATTCCGTAGGTGAAGAGTTATTCTTTAGGGGAGTGCTCTTGTTTTGGCTGAATCACTACTTGGGTGTGATTTCTGTTTTCATAGTTTCTGTGGCTTTTTTTCTGAGCCATTATTTACATTGGAAAGCACAGCATATATTTTTGCTAAAATCATACCTATTTCAATTTATTCTTTCGATTGCGCTAGGAATTCTCTTTATACTTACAGAATCATTACTTGTGTGCATAGTAGCACACATTGTGTTCAACTTTCGAGAGATGTGGGTATTGCTCAAGCGGCCAACCGAATCAAACGTACACGAAAAACCATTATTTAATGACTATGAGGTGTGACCGATGAAGAATTATATTATGCAAAACAAGTTTCTGTGTTTTGTGTGTTTTGTGTTCATGATTCTTGAAACGATGTATACTTTTTTAAAAGTTTATGTTATTCAACAATCTATAGAAACTGCATTGGGAAACGTCAATCGTTCCTTGAGTGAACTGATAATATTGGTTTCCGCGGTGTTGATTTATGGCTTAGTGGTTAAGTTTCTAAACAAGTGCGCGCAAAATAGATTAGCAGCAAAACTTGCCAATTCATTGCGAGCTGATATATTTCGTAACGTGATTTACGATAGTGGAATAAGCAACAATATTGCAGCCGAAAACCTTATACCAGCCTTAACCACAGAGTTGTTGCAGGTTGAGGACAATTATATTCGAAAATATATGCACATGATACAGTCTGCTTTGATTTTTGTAACAGTTACTATATTCATCTTTAATATTAATATTTTAGTCGGAATCGGCATATTTTTACTTTCGCTAACTCCACTTTTATCCCCATTATTCTTGAGTAAGCGAGCTCAATTGCAACAAAAAATCTATAATGATGCAAACGCAAAATACGTAAGCTCTTTAAATGATATTGTTAGAGGATTGGAAACGATTAAAGGCTATAACATTTCCGATAAAGTCCTTGAATTAATAAAAAAAGATATTTCTAAAGCAGAGTTTGCGTTTGCTAAAGCAAGGGTAACTTCGTATGGCGCCGGCATACTTGCTCATGGAATGTTGCATTTTGTGAGGATATTAATTCTAGTTATGCTTGGCCTTTTAACGTTAAATGGAATAATTGCGATTGGTATTCTGATTGCCCTGATAGAAATGGTGGACAGTTATCTCCAAAGAGCAGATACTTTAATAAATAACATTGGATTTATAAAATCCGTAAAGCCTGTCGTGACCAAGGTTTTAGATTTGGCAGTTAATGCAGATGATGACTGCGGCCATTCAAGCTATGGAGAGGTTGCGGATTTTAATGAAATCTCCTTGGACAATGTCAGCTTTTCTTATCTTGATTCCGACTTCAATCTTAACATAACACACAAATTTGGCAAGGGTAAAAAATATCTCATTGTTGGAAAAAGCGGCTCTGGGAAAAGCACGATTTTAAAGCTCTTGACAAAAGAGGTCTCTCCAACAATCGGAGAAGTTAGGGTTTGCGGTTTGTCGCTTCAACATATTAATAACAAAGAGTGGTTTGAGCACATTTCTGTTATAGGGCAAGATGTATTTTTGTTTAATTCGACTTTGCTCCAAAACATAGATTTAAACGAAACCGGAGATTTAAATCGAGTTGAAAATTCTATAAGATTAGCGAATTTAAATAATTGGGTAAGTACATTAAGTGATGGCCTTGATACAAAATTAGGTGATAACGCCAGCTTAATATCTGGAGGAGAGCGTCAAAGGATAGCGATTGCAAGAGCTATTTTCAAATCCAACAAACTTTATCTGGTGGATGAAGCTACATCCTCTCTAGATAATACTAATGCCTCGATTATTGAAAATATTCTGCTGGAACATGCCGAAACTCTTATTATGGTTTCCCATAGGATTGATGAAGAGACTGCCTGCCGGTTCGATGAGATATTGGTTGTCGAAAGCGGTACAGTTGTAGAAAAAGGAACTTTTAAAGATTTAATGAACAGGCATAGTGCATTTTATGATCGATTTAATTTTAACATAAGCGTAACAGAGGAGGGGCTAGCGTGAGGAGTGTTTTTAGCAAACACAAGGGTATGTTTCTTGCGTTGATACTGGCGATTCTATTATTGAAAATAGGAGCTATACTCATTGCGTGGATAGATGTTGCGTGGGTAAGTTTCGCCACAAACACACTGCAGCACAGCGTGGTATTCATCGCTATTGTTTCATCTATCATAATAATTACCAGAGTAATTCTGATGAAGATATGGGCCTATTTGTGGTTCGTTTACCCTTCCAGAGCCATAATTCATATGAAAACAATACTCATGGAGACTTTGTTAAAATTCAAGAGCGGAATGTTTGAAAAACCCAACTCGGAAATCATTTCAACCCTTACTAATGATTTCTTTCAAATAAGGCATCGTATTTTTAGGAGTACATTTGTAGCAATAGATGGGTCTTTTGAATTTATCGTGGCGTCTATCGTACTGGCTGTTATTGATTTTAGATTATTTGCTGCCTCTTTATTTATTTCGATTTTGCCTGTGATTATTGGCGGCAGGCTTCAAAGATATTCACAAAAACGACAAGCAGATATAGTCAAACGTAATGCTGATTTGGTTGAGCAGACCAAAGAAGTTCATAATGGATTGCAAGTCATTAGGAGCTATTCTGCTCAAAAAAAATTTTTTGATTCGTCTTTATCCCGTGGCCAAAAATTAGAAGAAGCAAGGTACAAAGCAAACAACACAGATGCTTTTGTTTCTGAGATATCAAGTTTCTTCGGGCAATTGCTCTTTTTTACTGTTGTATTGATTTCAAGCTGGCTGTTAAGCTCAGGCAGAATAGATATTGGCGTTATTTTACTTATATTCATGTTTTGTATTCGAATTGAAAACTCTGTGGCCAGAGCCGTGCCATCCTGGGTTGCGTTTAAGTCAGTGAAGCCTGTGGCCCAAAGAATCTTGAACTTGATTAATGATAGAGAGGCTTATAATGGATCGGAAATAAGATCAGATATTGGCAGTATCATCTTCAAAAATGTGACCGTGAAATATGGAGATAGAGTAGCACTCGACAATTTTTCCTATGATTTTGAGGCTGGAAAAAAGTATCTGATTACCGGCTCGAGTGGTTGCGGAAAGACAACATTGCTGCACGTTTTAGCAAAAAGGATCGAAAATTATGAGGGAGAAGTGAGCATCAAAAGCAATGAAGGCAATAGTAGTGATGGCTCAAGCCAAGGCTTAACCCGAAACCAGCATCTTTGTGAGATAAATTATATTGAGTGGAATAAAAAGATATCATATACTACGCAAAACGTGTTTATGCTCAATGCATCTGTCCGTGAGAATATCGAATTCGGTGATGGATTTACCCAAAAAGAGATTGATGCAGCCATTCGTCAAGCTAACCTGAGCCATGATATGCTAGATAGGGACACAGACCAGACCTCTGGCGGCGAGAGACAGAGGGTAGCCTTGGCTAGGGCTCTTTTGAGACAGAGAGAAATACTTTTGCTAGATGAAGTTAATGCGGAGCTTGACAATGTCGCCTCTAAGGAAATTTTGCAAACGATTTTGAATTTACCGGCTACCGTGATCTGTGTTTTGCATAGGTTTGATAATGAGATTGCAGGAATGTTTGATGAAGTGATACAAATGCAAAATGGCGAATCCAATAGAGATGTGGCTTGACGCTGAACAGGTCTAATAAAAGATGGTACATTTTGTCCAAAGTTTTATTGGTATAGCGCTATTATAAGGGGTGAAAATAGCAAGTGGTTGAAAAAGAAGTGAAATTACTTTTAGATGAAAACGATTATTTTGCATTATTGGCACAATTCGAATGGCACGAACGGCTTGTTCAGGTAAATCATTATTATGTTGATAACCTATATGCTCTGGTGCGTGAAAAAATAAGTGTCCGTGTTCGAAGTGTTAATAATTGTTTGTTTTTGCAAATAAAGCAACCTATACATATTGATGATGCTTTACATATTAAAGAGGAATATGAAGAAAGCATAGCATCAATACCAAGCATCATAACTTCTGACAAGCTGCACTCAGTAACCGGACAATGTTTTGGCAATGCATTTTTAATTGGACATCTTGAAACCACAAGACATATATTTAAGCTGTCCGATAGTGTGACTTTGTTTTTAGACAAAAACCTCTATTTAGGGAAAGTTGATTATGAGGTGGAGATAGAATTTTCTGATGATGAATTCGATTTGACGGAATTCTTATTAAGGTTTCGCATTAAATCTCATCGTGGTGCGCAGGGCAAGTATTCAAGATTTATGGCGCTTGCAAGAAGCTAAGAAAGAGGAATGAATATGGATTACCCTTTAAGCAAAAACGAAGTTTTGATAAAGGTTGAAATGTGTGGCATTTGCAAGAGTGACGTTGATGCATTCACGGGTAAGAAAAGGACTTTTTTAGATGATGTGGTGTTTGGACATGAATTCATCGGGCATGTTACTGAGCACGGTTCTGAAGTGAATCCGAGTATCATGGGAAAAAGAGTTGTTGTAAACCCTTTGGTAAATTGTAGTTCGTGCAAAGCCTGTGTTGCAGGCACGGAAAATCTGTGCGAAAGGTTCAGCGTCGTAGGATTTGGCAAAAATGGCGGTATAGCGGAATTTAGTGTGCAGCGCACAGACTGCGTACATATTATTGATGAAAAAATTTCTGCACAAAGAGCTGTTTTAATTGAGCCGATAGCAGTTGCGATAAATGCGGCGGAGTCATGGATGTCAGCATCGAAAAGCAGGCTGGTCTTAGTTGGCGGTGGCACAATCGGGTATCTGATTTGTAAGTATCTTAAATATAAGCAAATAAACAGAGAAACAACCGTAATTTCAAGAAATAAGAAGTGGCGAGAGCTCTTTCGGAATATCGGCATTGAAGCAATAGAGGATTTTAACTTTTTTGACGGCAAGTTCGATTCTGCCATCGAATGTACGGGTGATGAGGGCATATTATCGCGCATATTAAAGCAAATCGACCGGGGAGGTCATATAACCCTAGTCGGCATACCCGAAAAAGGAAGATTGATTAAGTATAGGAAGATTCAAGATAAATCGCTTACTATATCAGGCGTTCAAATGTACAACAGAAAACAGTTTGAAATCGCTGTAACCTTAGTATCAAATGGATTTGACGCTTCAGAAATTTTCTCAAGCTTTTACCCTATAAGCGAATCGCATCAAGCATTTAAAAAACTGATTTATAATAAATCCGAAGAAACTAAAATTGCGCTTTATGCGCCAGGCAATGAAAGGGTAGGAATGAATCAATGACAAATTATACTGAATTAGCTAATCGCATTAGAAGAACAACTCTAGAAATGATATGCAATGCAGGAAGCGGGCATCTTGGTGCTTCGTTTTCCAGTGTTGAATGCTTAATTGCATTGTATTATTCTGTGATGAGCATAGATAATGCAGATTACCAGACAAGGGATCGTTTCATACTATCTAAGGGTCATGCGGTTCCTGCGTTATATTCCGTTTTTTATGATAAAGGATGGATTAAAAAAGAGGATATAATGAGCCTGCGACAGCTTGGCTCGGTCTGTCAGGGTCATCCAGTTATTTCAAGTTGTGAATACATTGATGCAACCACCGGGTCTTTGGGGCAAGGGCTTTCGATTGGAGCAGGGATGGCATTGGGAATTGGCATATGCGGCAGAAAGGAGCGCGTATATGTGCTATTGGGCGATGGCGAGCTAAATGAAGGCCAGATATATGAGGCCGCTTTATTCGCGTCGCATCGTAAGTTATCAAATTTAATTGCTTTTGTTGATAAGAACGGCTTGCAGATGGACGGGAGAACAAGTGATATTATCCATATCGAATCAATAAAGGAAATGTTTAATGGCATTGGTTGGAAAGTGCTGGAAGCGGATGGGCATGATGTTCAGTCCATAATATCATCATGCGACAATTCCAGTGCCGAAAAACCAACTATTATCATACTAAATACTGTCAAGGGTAAAGGTGTTTCATTTATGGAGAATTCAATAGAGTTCCATATGAAGATACCGGATAGTAGGGAGTATGAGCTAGCACTTAGTGAATTAAACGGAGGTGCAGATATATCTTGAAAATATCCAAAAACCCACTGATCGATGTTTTGAATGATTTAGCTGAAAAGGATAGCAAGGTTGTGGTGCTGGATGCTGACACCTCAACATCATCTAAAACAAATAAATTCGCTAAGCATTATCCCAATCGCTTTATAAACATGGGAATATCTGAGCAGAACATGATAGGCGTTGCGTCAGGCTTGAGCCTGGCCGGAATGACTCCTTTCGCCGTATCAATCGCTGCATTTTTAACAAGAAAGACCATTGATCAAATTGCACTGTCGGTATGCTATCCATCTTTGAACGTGAAGCTAATCGGAATGTCATCTGCTTTTTCCAGCGCTAGAGATGGTGCCACGCATCAGAGCCTGGATGATATTGCTTTAATGCGCACTATGCCTAATATGCGCATCTTTACCCCATCCAGCGCAAACGAAGTGCGGCAAACTGTTTATCAAGCATATGAAGATCCAGGCCCATGTTATATAAGACTTCAAAGAAATCATACCAGTGACTCAGAGCAGCTTTGTGAATTTAAAGATTATGCGTTGCTGAGAGAAGGCTCTGATTTGACGATTATAGCAGCCGGCGCAATAAGACAGACGGCCATCGAAGCAGCCGAAGCCTTGTCGAATGAAGCAAACATACGAGTTATAGGTCTTTTGCAACTGAAGCCGATAAATGAGAAGGTAATAATTCAGGCCGCACAAGATACGGGATTAATCGTTACATTAGAAGAACATAGCATAATAGGCGGCTTAGGTAGCGCCGTATCAGAAGTTGTAACTGAACATTGTCCCGTATTCGTTGAACGTATTGGAATAAAAGATTGTTTTGGGCAATCAGCTCTTGAAAGAGAGCACTTGTTGGAATATTATGATTTGTCTCTTGATTACGTAGTGAGCAGAATACGGGAGGCATTGAAGAAAAGGAGGCAAGATGATTGAAATTAAAGCAAGAGGAATAATTAAAATAGCCGAAACTACATATAAACTAAAGAACTATAAATATTATCATTATCCCCCAAAAGTACCGAAGCACATTGACATAGAGGTTACTAATATATGCAATCTTAGATGTATAATGTGCCCATCGGACAAACATAAAAGAAAGCGTAGCTTCATGGAATTTGAGCTTTATACGAAGATAATCGACGAGCTTGACCAGCTAGGCATAAAGAGCGTTTGGCTTCAGGTTCTTGGCGAGCCTTTGATACACAAAGACATTATTCGTATGGTGCGCTATGCGAAAGAGAAACGTGGCATTGGGCGCTTGGGTTTCAGCACCAATTGTAACTTTTTAACTCCTGAAATTTCCCGGGAATTGATCGAGAGCCGAGTAGACAGACTAATTTTCGCTATTGATGCAGCCACCGAAAGCACATATAATTTGATAAGGGTGGGAGGCAACTATCACGAAACTGTAAAGAACATCGAAACTTTTTTCCAAATTCGCAAAAAGCTCAATATATCTGAACCTAGTGTAAGGTTACAGTTTATTGTTATGCAGCAAAATAAAAACGAAATCGATGATTTTCGTGATTACTGGCAAAATAAGATAGGCGAAAGAGACCAGATTGCTTTTAAGCCTTGCGATAATTGGGCAGCCACCGTTGAAAACTTTATACTATTGGAACAAAAGCAAATGAATGTTTCGTTTGAAGCCTGGAAAAGCAGAATGGGAGAGATCAACGGTCGCAATAAAAAAGTTTCCATTACTTACCGAACTCCATGTCATGGTTTTTTATTTACAGGGGGATCCATTTTATCAAATGGAGATTTTACGGTATGCGGCTTGGATATTGAGGGAGAGATGAAATTAGGTAACATTTCAGAAAACTCAATACATGAATTGTGGAACGGCAGAATTATTCACCATATCAGAGAAAAGCATATGTCAAATAAAGTTGATGAATTTAACCTATGCAAAAATTGCTCAAGAACCTATCGCAGTTTGAGCATCTAAGGCGTGCTTTGTAGAAAAATATAGATTCGGGGTTGATTTTAATGATTATCGAGCTAAATGATGCATGTCGAAACGAGAAGGCGCTAGTTGGAAATAAGGCGTGGAACTTGTCATTTTTAGCTTCGCAGGGATATCAGATAGAGAGTGGATTTTGCATAACAAGCTCGTTCTTTTCGGATTTTCTTAAAATGAATGAAATTGAAATCAATGAAGAATCGGCAGACAGAATTATGAGCGGTCAGTTTTCTGATGTGCAAATAGACTTGATTAAGTCGTATTTTGCTCAATTGGGGGACGATAAATTGGTAATCGTCAGATCATCGGGCGTGAATGAGGATGATGAAAGCGGAAGTATGGCCGGGGCTTACAAAAGCATATCTAATATAACTAAGTATATAGATTTGTTTAACGCAATAAAAATGTGCTGGGCATCTTTCATTATTGCCAATAATAATTTGCCGTTTTTGCGTGATAACGTATGTGTGTTAGTTCAAAAACAACTACTTCCTGATTGGTCGGGCGTATTATTCACACAGAATCCCATTATGAAGAATAATAATATGTATATTGAGCTAGTGCAAGGCGGGTGCGACTTGTTAGTAAGCGGAATTGCTCAAGGCACCAAGATTGAATACAATACAGACAAAAGGCTTTTTGTAGATTTGCCTATCGAGATTGCTTCGATTAAGCCAATGCTGACAAAACTAGCTACACAGGCAGAGCATATTAAAGTAATTATGAATGCAGAGCAGGATATTGAATGGGCTATCAAAGGCGATGTGGTGCACATACTGCAATCCAGACCTATCGCAAAAAGAAATCGTAAAACGCTTAATTCTATCGAAATAATTAATAACTATGATGCCAATCGGGTCCTAAATATTGATCCGCACAATCTGCAAGAGTATTACTCGAATTATGTAAAAAAACACTTATGGATTCATAATTTTGCTAATAAAAATGGCATAAAAATACCCAATGGATTTTTTATTATATATAACGAGGAACTGATCGCGCAAACTAAAAGCGAAACACTGTCAAATCTTTTTGAGATACAATCTGTGGATATCAGATATAAAGGCATGAAAGGAAAGATGGCATCAAGCGCAGATGCCCTTAAAGACGATATGCTGCGGATTATCAGGGATATGAAGGCTTCCGGGGAAATTACCATCCATGCAAAAGAATATATACCCAATCAAATTTCCGGCTACAGCACCCAATTGCAAGATACAGTAATTATAGAGTATAGCATAGGAGGGTTAATGGGGCTGTGTAGCGGCTTAGTCGAGCCCTCTGTTTGTGTTATTGACGAGCGCGCTTTGATTGTGTCACATGAATTTAAAAAGAATGATAGTTATTATGTGTACGACGATAGACATAAAGAGTTTCGCTATATGCAATACACAGAAATCCAAGAGCCGCTATCCGATGAAATGCTTCAAGAAATATACAATATGACCAAAGCACTCTGTTCACGATTCCCTGACGCGAGGGTAGAATGGTATGTCTACAATGGCATACTTTATTTGAGTGATCTTTCATTAGAGGAGTCTTTTACTCAGTTAAATGCGAATATAGGACATATATTATCCTCCGGAAACATAGAAGGGCAAGTTGTTAAAATAGATGATTTAGGTATGTTTCATGAATTTTGGGATAAATACGATATCAGCGTAAATATTTCACCGGATAGGATTATCGCCGAAAAGGATGAAAAACTTTTTGGCATAATCGAAAGGTTAAAGCGTTTTAAATCCCCTATTATTTTGGCCGAATATCCGATTCCAACCCTTTCGGTATTGGTCAATTATGCACAAGGGTTTGTGTTTGAAAAGGGATCGGTATTATCTCATCTGGGCATAATTCTGCGTGAAAATGGGATTCCCGGCTACTTCATTCCCGGAGCTATGAGTAAATATTCAGAAGGTGAATGCATCAAAATCAATAGTGATTTAGGAGGCGTCTAAATGGGTATCAACGTTAGCGTACTGCTTCGCTGCTACAATCAAGAGGACTATATAGGGCCTATTTTGCAGGCATATAATCAGCAAACATATCCAAAGGAGTTATTTGAAATAGTGTTTGCTGATGACGGCTCCAGTGATAGCTCTGTGCAGATTTTTGAAAATAGCCAGTTTGATTTTAATAAGAAATTGGTATATGCGAGCCATGCAGGCAGGGTAAGCATTGTTAACAAAGCCTTCAAAGAATGTGCGGGTGATATCATTATTTTTTGTGACGGAGATTGCATTCCGTCGCCGGATTTTATTGAGCAACACGTATGCTATCATAAAAAATATGATAACATTGCGGTAAATGGATGGACATCAATTGTAAAGACTATAGTTTTTGATGAAGGCGGCTTGGATAAAGCAAGCAGTAGCATTGAATATTACATAAATAACAAAATAGATGCATACAGCACCATATTTCCTTATAAGGTGTTTGAAATGGTGCCAAAT
>Ga0131853_10013426_pt1 | contig 15017 bp, 13 predicted proteins | sample TergutLab28metaG_FD_92764 | JGI IMG/M metagenome (GOLD analysis project Ga0131853, IMG submission 92764) | Labiotermes labralis P1 segment gut microbial communities from Petit-Saut dam, French Guiana - Lab288 P1 (version 2) (version 2) | ecosystem: Host-associated > Arthropoda: Insects >... | reverse complement strand
AATCTTGAATTCTCCATTGTGTTTATTGTACATCTTGACATTTAATTTTTTTAGTTTGTTAAGCAACTGTGCGAACAAAATGTGCAGACACAAATATGGAACCAGTCCTTTTGATTAGCACACTGTCATATGATATCAGGGCATGGTTAACAGAATTCCCTTTCTGTTTCCTGCTATGTTTCCACACCAATGTAAACAGCAAAACATAAATGTCTAATCTGACAATGGTGACAAGAACCCCATTTTCATATGCACAAAAATAATTTGTTTCTTAACCCTTATCCTGCTAATGTGGAGAATATGGTGAGCTCCTAATAGTGCCAGCAAATGGCAGATGGGATTTAATTTGGCGTTTAAAGGGTTAATTTCATTATTAAATTAGACACAAATTTATGTTTAAAACATGCCAATTTAAACTGTTATCAAATTGCAGAACCCATATAAAACATATAAATGCCCTTTCACATTTCCTGTTAAGGCATTTACACAAATATACACAAATATAAAGTATATATTTGTATTATTTCACACCTTATAAAAACTGGTTCAAAACTGAGTTCATACACCCAGAAATCATAATAGACAACTGTAAAGAACCAGGTTTTCTGGAATGTACTCCTGTAATTCACTCATTAATAATGTACTAATTAGTAAACCACCATCAAATACACCAGTACATTAAATGTGTCAAAACAATATGCTACATTTTTCATTTCTACCTGATGATGGTCTAGTAGGATCAAAATGTGGCTTACCATTACACAGTACATAAACAGTCTTGTCTGATTGCCATTGTTTAAACACAACAGGATATCTTCTTCTGATATAATTAACATATTTTTTGCATTTACATAACTGTGTTCTTATCATTATCATTTTTCAGTGTTCTGAAGAAGCTGGAATCAGTTGGGCCGCTGTTGATAGCTGCATGAATTCTGTGTCGGGCACTGCTTTGCAGCTATTGGCACAGCAAGAAACTTTAAAAGTAGCTCCTTCAGGACTTGGATTTGTTCCAACAATCATTTTCAACAAAGTAAGGAAAAAAACAATGTAACTGCATGCTGAAAGTAAAGTTAAGATTAAGTTGTTTTAAATTTCCATTAAGACACTTAAATGCCTGCAATCTCTGTTCTTCCCTTAGAGTGGGAGACCAATTTTGCAGCCACACAAAAATTATAGCACAGAATATTTTGAACTAAGAGGGTGGAAATGTCAAGACTGCAGAAAACTGCATAGTAAGGAGCTTTGTATTGTGTACTCTTCACCAAACTTGTGAGGATGAGAAAGTCAAAAATCTTAAGCTGTGTGTGACACATAGCATGCACAGAAGAGAAGATAAATTTGTACAGACTTCTGGCTGAGTAAGAGGAAAAGAAGTCACTTGGTATGGTCCAGGTGTAACTAACTCCATTGGTAGATTACTTTTTGAGAAGCTAACAGGTTCTCAGCTAGTCAAAAAATTCCCCACATTTTCTGGAACCCAAAGACATTCATAACAGCCTGTAACACTCCCTGTTCTGAACCAGATCAATCCAGTCCATGTCCCCCATCTCACTTCCTGGTAGATCAATTCTTCTGATCTATGCCTGGGTTTTCCAAGAGGTCTGCTTCCGTCAGGTTTCCCCACCAAAACCCTGTGTGCACCTTTCCTCTCCCTGTATATGCTAAATGCCCCACCCATCTCATTGTTCTTGATTTCATCACCTGAATAATATTTAGTGAGGAGTACAGGTCATTGAGCTCTCCAGTTACCTTATCCCTCTTAGGCCCACATATCTTCCTCAGCACCCTATTCTCAAACACCCCAGCCTATGTTCCTCCCTCAATGTGAGCGACCAAGTTTCACATCCATACAAAAAATAGACAAAATTATATTTCTGTATATCTTAATCTGTATATTTATGGATAACTAACTGGAAGACAAGACATTCATTACCAAATGACAGCAAGCAATCCCTGACTTCAACCTCCTCTTCACACAAGACCCAGTTGTATATGGCAGAAAATTTTTGAAGTGGATTTGAATTGAGTGGGTTGCTGTGGAGGTGGATTCACCAGTCTCAGGTTAAAAACTAGTGACAGGCTCCTATGCAGCTGCTAATGACCCTTGAAGTTTAATTGGCAAGTAGACAAGTTATTTTTAACATCTCAAGGAGGACTCTTAACAAAGGTTTGCCATGCCTATGAATTTTAGTGAATCTTGGCTGCTGACTGGTGTGTACAATACCAGTCTTTGACCATATTTACCTTTTGTTCATATGGTTTAGTAAATCATGTCATATGATATATAATCAGAATACAATACAACTGGAGTCTTGGTTGTCAAATTTGTACAAAATTTACATGCCTGATGACATTCAATAATTATATAAATGAAATGAAGGGCCACTGCAAATTAAATAACCTACTAGGTGTGCCACCCACAGAACAAGGCTGGTAGTAATTTTTGTGACACACACAGAGACATTATCTACGTTAGTACAGTAACATGAGCCACTACATTTTTACAAAATTAATGGTCTTAGAGTATGTTTGATAAGATAAACATGTCAACAGTTGCACGTGAACCTGAAGGCCAAGTAATAAATACAACTACCATCCCTAACATAGGCATGGTTTGTAAATACATTCCATTATATTTATTTAATAGATGAAAGGTTCAAACAGGCTTCTAGTCAGATCCCTAATTAAATATTACAGTCTATGAAGTTTATATTTTTCTTTTTTTTATCAATGAGTATAACTTACATCTTAATAATACTTCAGTTCCATATATATACATTTGCAGTCAATATTTATTACATTACTGTACTTTCTTTCATTTTCTGCCCTTGAGGGAAACATTCCTGATACAACTGCACTCTTGCTGACATTTATCACATAACTACCTAAGAAAATACTTCATTGTGGCTTCAGCCACAGAATATAATACTCCCTTCTTGTGTTAATAACGTTTAGTGATAATTCTGTTTCAGAAATACAGCCAACGAGACCAGAGAGAAGCATTGCTGAACTTCAGAGGTGCAGTCTGTAGAAACCTTGGCTCTCCAACTCCACCTGGATGTTAAATATGTGTTTGGACATCCTTGCAATATCCTCTCCAGGTTCTTCTTAATACTATACCAGAAAATTGTGGGATAAAATGTAAAAATATTAAGATCAAGAACCTGGGTTTCAAATTAATCGCATGATGTGCGACACTCTTAAAGCACCATTCCTCTCCCACTCATATGAAGTCACTAAAAGGGCAGTCAACATATATTGGTGTTATCTAATTTTATGTCAATTGCACTTACTGGAATAATTATTTTCTATAAATAACTGCTATTTATGTCTCACAAAATTCAATGAGGAAAATTGAATTCACTTGCATATTTGTGTCATTGGTGTCAGCCAAAACTGTGGGTACAAAATATTACACAAGGTGCCAATGGTATGTTATTCTTGCACTGGCAAAATAGAAATTCTTTGTTGCAAATATTTATATACTCCACAACTTATGAACTTAAAACTCTGTTCAGAACATTACATCATCTATGCCGATTTTTACTGACCATCTTAACACTAAATTTTAAAATAACCAATCCAAAAATGAACACACAATTGTCCCCACCCTGTTCCTTAGCAATAATACCCAGACAGAGTAAATTAATTCCTGAGAATATGTGAATTTGTGGTGTTCTGCTAAGGTCGTTTGTAACTTAAACTATCTACTCAGCACATTAAACAAATATGCTTCTTTCTTTGGTGTCTATTATCTTTCATGTACTAACGACTATTCTAACACAAGTACAAGAATACGTCATACAGTAGACAGTTTATTACATGGTTCAGAAGCAGATTTATGGACAGTCCAAAAGGATTTTTGAAGACCTACAGAAAAATAAGGATATTTGTTTATATATTTCTTTTAATCCTGCAAGAAGAATAAACAATTTTATTGCAACAAAATATTACAGCATTTTCACATAATTCAGTGTTAAGTACTAATCATATCAACATTCCTGCACATTTGCATTTGCAGTGATTCATATAATTATAATTTTTAAAATGTGTTATACTTTTTCAGAAGCACAAATTATGATCTATTTTATTAACATATTTTGCAGTGACAAAGTACTTGAAGTTGAGATATTGTTGTCACAAAACATGGAAAAAATTAATTTTTTCCTGTTTTTAAATTTCTATAAAACAAAAACAATTGTTAGAATATAGAACTGCATCTTAAATTTCATCCAGTCACAAAACCAACAATGACTACACTTAGTGACACAACCAAGAAGCAGACTTCAAGATGTTCATGCAAACTACAGCATAAATGCTTCGCCCACAAATGTTTTGTAATTGAGATGTTCCCCAGGAAAGAGAATTCAGATGATTGTATTAAAAAATAGGTAACTATGAAGTCCAGAGGGAGATACATTTTTACATTCATTTGTACATCTTAATTTATCATTACATTCTAACAGTATTCATGCATTGCCATAGAAGTCAAGAACTAACCTGTATTCAAAAAACATTACACAGTATTACTGCTACACCAGCTACGGTAAAGTTTTTACCTGCTTCAGAGGGTAGAAGAACCACATTTTATCCTTAAAATAACACAACATATGTAAGCAATTCATCTAATTAGGAATATTCAAAATAGCTACAAAATGTCATACCATTATCACCCCTTTTATTTCATTTGAATCATTTGAGAGGTACCTTCTGGAAAGAGTAAAGTGTTGGTTCTCATTCTAACTCTTAGGACTTTTAATAGATCAAGTACTTTATCATCAGATGTTGCAAATGAAAACTGTGTGTCCTAAGTTATATATAAAATAGCAAATTTCCTTTGGTATTTTTCCAGGCTCTGCAGTTCTCATGGAATATTCCAGTGAATGTAGACTTCCTGTGCAATGAGGCTACTGCCTTCAGAGAGATAATAAAGAAAGGCCATGTACTATACAGGGACTATTTGCATAAGCACAAACATAAAATACACTATTTCTAAATAATATATATTTTATTGGGGCTTGATTTTCCTAATCCTATTTGGAATAGCACAGCACTAATTCTCAGAAACCACAATTTTTTAGAAATAATATAAAGTGATTATCAATGGTACACATGAGTACTACTTCGACACTTAAAACATATGACACAATCTGGTGTACAACTACACTGCAACATATGTGTATGAAATTCTTAGAAGATGGTGAATAATTTAATAAAAAATAATATTTGCAATCATATGAAACATAAAAATAATTCTGAAAACTCATATTATTCCACCACTTATCACTGATTTATTTATACTTAAATTTCTTTTTTATATATTTCCAGCAAAACTTCATAATGTTGCACTGTACTGCTACAGTGGTGTATGTGTAGAACTAAGAGGCAGTAGTGGTAAGGAAAAGTAATCCAAGGGCTAACAGTAGGATACTTGAAACTGCTGTCACTGAACTGGAGACACATTCTGCAGGGTTTGTATTTGAATCCTTCAGTCGGGAGCAAATGACAAATTTAAGTTTTGTCAGTACATCTTTCTGCTGTTCAAGGCTGAATGTCTGAAAGAAATAAATCCCCACTGAGTGAAAAAGAATTTACATGCAAACCTTAAATACTTGTATATATAAGAATATCAGGGCATTACTAAACAAGCAGGTACTAAAGCCCTTAATGTATGTGCAGGGCATTCATCTCAGCATGGTTCATTGTGTGCCTATTTGTGCATCTCTGCTAAGTGTTTGTGACAAAGAAAGAATCAGTTTCACAAACACAAGATCAAAAAAGTGGTACCCAGTACTGGTGCCAAAATAATGGCTCTTAATATAAGGAAGGTATATATAGTTACATTTTTTTTAATATACTTGGTCTACTTGGAACATGTGGGCCGGGTAGTGTAGTAGGTATAGCCACTGGCTATGGGCTGGACGGTCTGTGGATCGAATCCCAGTGGAGGCAAGATTTTCCACACCTGTCCTGACCAGCTCTGGGGCCCACCCAGCCTCCTGTACAATGGGTACTGGGTCTTTCCCAGGCGTAAGGAGGGGCCGGGACATGACACTGACCCCTCACCCCCTTCTAGTGCCATGGTCAAAGAAAGGGTAGAGCTATACCTCTACTCCTATGGGCTGTACAGCGCCTCAGTGCCTGAACAAGAGTGCACTTTACCTTTTTTTTACTTCGAACACACAACTGAGAACAACCAGGTGCAATGAACTGTAGAGGTATGGTGAGAGGAAACACATTCCATCACTTTACCCAAATAAATCAACAATTTTTATGAATCAATTTTTCCATAACAGGAATTTTTTAAAACATAAAATTACCAAGTTCTAGCAGATCTTCCCTCTGGAAAAATTGCAAACAGAAAGGGCAGAAGAAATTGTGAACAACAAAGGTTACATACCTACAGGAAGGCAACATCCTATACTCATCCCTCAAATAAAGAAGCCAAGAATAGTAATTTGTTTGCAAATACAGCATTTGTAACCTGGCAGAAATAATACATACACCGCATCTTGCTTGTATAATAATAACAACAAAAAATTATAAGTGAACTATTTGAAGTGAATAATCCCTAAGATGTATGCACTGAAGAATTACTGGTGCTTTTAAGCTCCTAAGATGAGAGTGTTTGTAGAATCACTGTTACCAAGAAACAATTAACCCTTGTCCTGCTAACATGGAGAATATGGTGAGCTCCTAATAATGCCAGCAGATGGCAGATGGGATTTAACTCAGCGTTTAAAGGGTTAACTGCTTTCTCACTCTTCATTTTGCATATCTTTGTTATGCAGGATATGAGTAATGTGTTTGTACACATTCGTAATTACTTTGGTAGGTTAAGCATTATATGAAGATTCAATGTAACAGGATGTAATGTACTAGGAAGGTAAGATATAAGAATGCATCTTTTCCACAGTACTGAGAGTGAGGTGTTAAGTAAACTGAATTGCACATCACTCATTAACTTTCTCATACTTGAGGATGTTCTGAAGTAATCCATGGCAGCATAATCCATATAGTGACCAGGCTATGGGCAGAGTGTTCAAGGAATTGTGGTTCAAAGGGAAAACAAATGCATAAAAGAAGAAACTTGAAGAGGAAGATGAAGAAAAGAGAATGTCAAGGTGGAAGACAAACAACATAACAAAAATAGAGAATTTGGATTAAAATGGAAAACTTAAAGAACATGAAGGAATCAATTAGAAAATATGGTATTAACATTCAGAAACCATAAATTTTTTTAAACAAAGTCCTAAATTATCTGAGAAATATGAGTGTCCCAACTTTAAAATACCAAGCAGTGTATGTGTGTCTTCACAAGAGTTTAAGAAATTCTGACTCAAGTATTCACAAAACACACATTCAACCACACAACTATGGACTTTACTCTACATTACTCATTCTGTTGTGTTCAAATGTAAAAACAAAAAAATATAACCATCAAACACAACACATATTTTTTTTAACCAACGGCTACATGTTTCAGCTTTATAAACAAGCCATCATCAAGCTGTACAAGAAAACGAAGATATAATATAGCAACACGCATATGGGAATGTTCAAAATTAAGATTTCAGCTTTTTGCAACTGGAATTCATTAAATACCATTAACATCACAATTTTTTGAAACTTTTTGATAATAATATTTACAACAGATATAGTGGCTTACACTGTAGCTATACATCTTATAAGATTAAAATGATAAATTGAGACTGGTAAAAATGGCAGGCAGTAGTCAAATATTTCAAAACCAGGTTATAAAGTTCCTGAGCTTGATATATATTAACCTTTTGGCGCTGGAATTATTTTTTTAAATTTTAGCACACACTGTATATAAAATGTGAATAATACATGTACAGGAACCAAATATGTTAGAATTATGAAACAAACTGCATTTTGAAGAGAGAAAAAACAGAGTATACACAATGTTTAAAATATTCGGTACCTATATTTGTTGAATAAATATATAAAATGCAACTTCAGAGGTTAGCGTTAGGCGTCTATAAAGTTTAAAGCTGAAACCTACCAATAAATAACAAAAGCAACCATCCACCACCTCCAAAAAAATACACACGTGCACATGCACACCCGCGCGCGCACGCACACATACACACACAGACAAGTATATGTTAATCTAAAATCATTATCTTTCTTATATTGCCAAATACTTATTTTCTTATATTTCAACCTTTTGTTTTGACATTTTAATGGTCTGCTGTTAACCATGTTGATCATTTAAATCTGTTGTGGCTTAATTTCTTGCACCATTATATGCATATTACATGCTTATTTGTGTGAAAAACAGACTTTATTAACACATAATCCAAAACACAGTTGATCTATGCTTAAAGATTAGTGGTCTTACAATATCCATTAATGACAACTTAAAATACTTTTAAAGTAGTAAAGGAAGTGCCTTACTGGATGAAATTGTCACAGCAGACTGAGTACTCCTACACAAGCACTGAATAATACACGATTGTAACACTAGTTCTAAATTATCAGTGCATCTCCCACCATTACAATAGTCTACAGCAGAGTGTTTAACCAAGTTCCACTTTCTAAGGAATATTTGAAGCTTTCTTACATTATTTATAGCAACAGCTGGAACACTCTGCAATTGTGGATCCAACTTAGAAGTCTTGTTCCCCATTTCTGACAAGTATGTTTGACCATCTTTTCCATTTGCACAGGTCTTTACTTTATCCACGTCCAGGTCCTTTCCACACTGAAACAGTACAGATTGTTAAAAACTTTTCATAAATTCAACCCTTCAGCCCTGAAGCAAGATTTTTCATTCAGATACTAAGCATTTAAAATCAAAACATCTTTGATATTTGACATTGTATAGTAAAAGCAAACTTCTCTGCCACCTTAAGAGTTCAACATAATTAAGTGTGCTGTTCACTCAGTGACAATGATATTTACCATGCACATAAAAGTAAAAGATATTTTGTACAACAAACTCTGCAATGAAACAATCACAATCCTATTTCTCTTGATCAACACCCTAGTCTCATCTAAATATAAAAAACTATGCAAATACACTCCCAGTAGTTTAAGTAGTTTAACAATCTATTTTAAGTTACTTCAGTTACATTACTTCAGAGAAGGTTTACATCTTGATACCGAAGCAAACAGGCTCCTAGTTCAATGCAACCAAGGTATGAGGTACCATGAGAAACAGTGGGTGGCAACTGGCTGGAGATGACACTGCTTTGAAAAATCCCATCAGATTATCATGCACTATAGTTTTGGGAGACATATTTCCCCATAGTTTTTGTGTCCAAAAACAAACGCCAAAATTAACTCAGAAGTAATCAAGAAAAAAGTAAGGAATAGATACACATTAATATAGATGTTCCTACTAGACAGGTATAAAGCAAATTATGGAATGGGCATAATAGTGCTCACAAAATCACAGGGTGTTCATACAACTCAAGAGATATGTTAGCAAGGGGCAGTGACATGCTGGATGTGGGACACAGTGTCTACAAGTTTGTTTAAGACCTATGTTCCAGCAGCCAGTAATTCTAACATAACCCAGCAGAGGCCTGAAAGTGCTAGCAATTCTGCAGGAAAAGAAAATCTCAGACACAAACCCTCAGAAGAAGGAAGGCTTTAAATGGAAGAGCAGATTATCTGTTTGGTTAGGAGGAAGTTTCAAGTGTCCAGAGACAGCAACTGTGGAACAGGCATGAGTAGAAACCCGGTGAAATCTAATCATTATTTGCCACTTCTATGTTGTGCCCACCAAGAACACTTGGTTTGATGGCCCCATTACCACACCAAAAATATGAAACTCATCTCATCTTACTCTGCAACTGTCGGTCTGTGCTGTTGCATATGACATGGATTTTAGGCTCTCAATATCAGAACCTTCTCAATTAAGACATCATGTTTGTCATTCTTATTCCCTCCAACATGTTAGTATCAGCGTGCACACTACACATCTCTAAGGAACTACCAATGTACATGTCACAATAATATGTACCTGAAAATTTAAAAGATTTTTCATTCTTGAAAACTGATTTAAAACTGACTGACACTTTTCACTTTAGAATTGTAACTGAAAATGTAATATTTCTTGTATGACAGACATGAATTCTGCAGGAATGAAATTTCCCAGTTTCATTTACTGTGTATTCTGCAGTACAACCAGCAACTCAACCTGTCCAATCAATACATAAACGTATCACTTGGGGTCAAGGGGAGTTGGCTGGTCTGTGCCCGGTTCTGGCATGTCACCCATGTGTGACAATGCTGGCCTGGACAGGCTGCTGTCTATTCTCCAGGGGTTGTAGATGTGATCATCCATGCATGGTGAAGAGCCACACCCTATGAGATGAGACCCTGTTTGTGCAGAAGACAGTGGATTTCAAGGAGTAAAACTTCAAAAACCATCCCCAATCCCACAATGTGAACGCCATGCCTATAGGATGAATGGCAGTGGGTAAGTCTGTTGTGAACGATGGGCTGTGGGATACCAGGTGACCTACCAGATGTACATAGCCTTAGCAGGCATGAGGCCTCTAGCTGGTGGACTGTGTTTTCCCCCTTACTTGTGTGTCCGGTATTAATAAAACTGAACAAACTTGAACTTATGGAGCACTCCTTAGCTGGGGACTCCAGTCAGGATTCCAAGATGGGCTCTAGTAAAGGGGAACCCCTGTGCTCAGTGGCTATGTAAGGTACAACCAAGCAGAATCTGAGCTCACCTGGGACCAGTGAGACTCTCATTAGCTGGGAGGAACACCTGTCCCCTAGTAGCCCAAGTTCTGCGAATCTTAGATGTTAGCAGAGAAGGCTGGTACTCTTGATCTCAAGAACATAAAGAACAATAGTGGTGCTACCAAGAAAGTGGCTAAGAAGGCCAGGCTCACAAATGCTCCTGCTGGGGATTCTGCTGGCAGCCAACTTCAGCAGGGCTTTATGCAGTTTCTAAATTCTTCGATTCTAGAGATCCTATTCAAGGTGATGACCCCACCTACTGTTGTGCCAGAAGGCTAGATGTGATTGATATTACCCTGAGGTCCTTTAGGCTCCTAGAGGGTTTCAAAGACTGGGAAGTTTCTTCTGAAACCTACCTGTTCTACCATAGGCATACTCTGTTCACTTTATAGGGCTCTGTACCAGCAACCCTTATCAGGAATCCCAGGGGTAGCAATTGGGACTCCTTTTGAGAGGGACTGAAGGGCAGGCTGGAGAGGGGCCCATAAATGAAAATGAAAGATGAGGCCAGATTAGGGCTTGCAATTCCTTTTGTTCAGCAGGCCCTAATCTCAGCTTATGAGGACAACTGCCCTATTGAACCTGTTAGGACAGGAAGAAATTCTCTGAAGGGAATACCTGAGTTAGAGTCCCTCAGCAGAGCAGTCAGACGGCACTTTAATAACTGTCGAACAGATAGGAACTCACAAAGTTGGGAATTCTACAAGAGAGGCTCAGTGGAGATATAGAAAGGAAGTAAGGAAGACCTCAAAAGATGCATGGAGGACTTTCTGGAGCTCCATTAATGACCACCCATGTCGGCTAGGTTACAAAGAGGTTCTTCAAGGACCCTAAGATCAAGCTAGGCAAGGAAACTACCAGTAATCCAAGGGGGAAAACTTCGAGCTCCCTCTTGCTACTCACTTTCCTAACTCAGAAGTCACCGAGGATATGGTGGCTCCTGCTACTGCCACCATGAAAATGTTTCAACTGGTGGGTGGCTGTGAGGGTTGTCACTTACAGGAGAGTGGAATGGGCACACTCTTTTGCCCCATATACAAACGTCCAGGAATGGATGACATATTCCTGGCCCTCTTGCAATAGAGATGGATGGTTTTTGTCCCTTACCTGGTCAGGACTTTTCGTGCATGCCTGGCTACTGGCTATGTTCCAGCCATATGGCATCAGGTCAAGGTAGTGATCATACCTAAGCCTGGTAGGAATTCCTATAGTGGACATGGGGATTTTGGACCTATCATTCTCACATTGTTTCTACCTACTTAAGACTATTGGGAGGATGGTAGATAGATTTCTAATAGATGAAGCTCTTGCTTATTGCTATAGCATCCTAATCAACATGCTTATCAGGCTGGGAAATCCATGTAAACAGCCTTAAATCAGCTCATAGTTTGGGTGGAGAAGGTGCTTGACCAAAGGAAGACAGTGCTGGGTGTTTTCTTAGATATAGAGGGCGCATTTAACAACGCCTCTTTTGATTCCATGTGTGCTGCTCTTGTTAGACAAGGGCTTGATCACGTCATTGTACAGTAGATTAGAGCTACCCTGGAGGGCCGTCTGGCTGTAGCAACTCTGAATGAATTTTCCACGAGGTTGTGGTATCCAGGGGTTGCCCACAGGGAGGTGTGTTTCTCGCCAATTCTATTGTCATTTGTTGATAATCTGATAGCAAGGCTCAGTGGGAATGGAATATGAATTCAAGGCTAGGCAGATGACATTTGTCTTCCAGCGTTGGGGAAATTCCCAAACTCTGTGTCGGGGTTCATGCAGAGGGCCCTACATACTGTAGAGACATGGTGCGACAAGTTCGGGTTGTCGGTTAATCTTGACAAAACTGAGCTTGTTGTATGTACAAGGAGAAGAAAATCCCTCGTCTCTTGAAACCACTTTCTTGGGGTTACCTACATCACTGTATGTCGGTCAATTATCTCGGGGTAATCCCAGATTCCCAGCCGACATGGAAGGAGCATGTGGATGTCACAGTGAGGAAGGCTCACAATCTGTTGTGGGTCTGTAGAGGGGCCTGTGGTGTGACATGGGTCCTGAATCCCAACTTGGTCCTTAGTCTCCATGTCTCTCTTATTTGGTCGTTCGCCACTTTTGAATCCTTAGTTTGATGGCCCAGGTGTCAGACATCTAATGTCAAGAATAGACTAAGCAGGATACAAAGACTTGCATGTTTAGGGATAACGGTATCAATGCACATTTCTCCTACTAGTGCTATGCAGGCACTTACTGGCTTCCCTCCACTGGAGCTAGTGATTCAGCTAGAGGCACGGTCAGCTGCACATCGTCTCTGGAGTCTAGGATGTTGGGCCTAACTTCACCCACTCAAGGACATAGTAGCATACTGATGCAGCTTGAGAGGTTTGATCTTATATTTAATATGTGGTTCAATGCTATGAGGCCAGCTTTTACTACTGAACACAAATATGGGGTTACTATGTTGACTAGAGCGGAGAAGACCAGAGAACTTGGGACTCCTCCTGTAGTTAAAGGGCTCTCAGGTTTACAGATGGGTCTAAAATGATAGAGGGGATAGGGTTGGAGTCTATGAGCAATCTTTGGAAAGAAGGCTCAATATTTCTCTAGGAAAGAATGCTACAGTTTTTCAGGTTGAAGTATATGCCATCTTGGTCTGTGTTCATGAAATTCAAATGAATGAATATAGGGCTCTAAAAGCCCTACAGGCTGCCAAAACAAAGTCTCCATTTGTATGACAGTGCCAAAAGGCACTGAATGATATATCTACCTGGCACATAGTGGGAGTGTTTTGGGTCCCTGGATGTGCTGGTGTATGAGGAAACAAAACATTTGTAGGACCTAAGCTATCCTAGGGAAAGATATAATGCTGTGTGGATAACTAGCATTTGGTAATGTAGCATGGTCCTTGTAGTAATCAGAGACAGGCTCGAAAACTGATTTCAGTCCCCAGACCAACCACAAAGACCAGATTTTTGTCCTTTAACAGGACACAATCCAGGGTTGTGATTGGCCTACTTATGGGATGTAATACCCTGAGAACACATTTTCAATTAATGGCACTGACCAATAGTCCCTTATGTAGGAGATGTGGAGAAGAGGAATAAACTTCAGCCCACATTCTGTGTGACTGTGAAGTCTTGGCTTCACTCAGATATACATATTTCGGCTCCTTTTTCTTGGGCCTAGAGGATATCGAAGAGTCTAAATCTAGGATCCATCTGGAACTTTAGCAAAGGAACAGGGCTCCCTTGGTCTTGTAACAGATTATGGGGCACAACAGGCTCATTTTAAGGCCTAGATGCATCAGGACTGCAAGGGCCCAAACCCAACTACTAATCTATATCTAACTCTAAACATATCACTTACGCTGTCCACAGGGTATGTGGCATTTGTGACATCACTGGGATTAACTTCTGTCATGAGACATGTTACATAGTTGAATATGTCAGCAGGCTCTTGAAATATATTTATAGCACATGCCTGTATGATATTCCCAAAACATTCTTTTGGTCCATGGTGGCACTCAAATTGATAGGAGTCATTGCTGTACCACTGCAAAAGTAAACACAATTGAACAGCATTCTTTGTTAAGGTTAATGTTTCTATCAAGGTTTCTCGCAATGTTGTTCAGTTTTTTTGAGCCTACAAATCATCACATCCCACAAAACTAAACATATTCACAGTTACAGTCATGAAAATCTCCAATCACACATTTCTGAATTCAAAGTACACAAGCTATTACATTACCCACTACATATCTCAGATGTGCACATATTCTTGCTAAACAATATATGTTGAATGTGTGTAGAAGCAATTATGTGGATCAAAAGCTGCCAATTGACAGTTTCGAACAATTTTCTCATATTAATGACTAATTACTAGCACAACTAACTCTCATTTATGCTAACCTAATTTTCATATAAGAAAATTCTATGGCCATAAAATTTTTGGGAAATTATATGCAGTGCATAACAATGCAATAGATCAACCTCAAGTCAGCAAGTTGAAATTTGTGTTACACTGTAAATTAAGCTTTAGGTTTCTGTGACCGTGCATCGTGAGCAAATTGTGAAGTGAGAGAGAAAACCAACAAGATGCAACAGTTAGTGAGGTGTGTTTGAATAAGCTGGTAATTTTCCTGATCTGTTATGATGTGTAAGTACAGGTGGCCCATTTTGTGTTCTTAATGGCGGGGGGGGGGGGTTGGTGGGGGGGGGGGGGGTCGGGGGCGGGGTCTTGGGGAGGGGGGATTTCCGTTGGATTTTGTGTCTTTGTCGGGGGAGGGGGGGTTGGGGGGTATT
>Ga0131853_10013425_pt1 | contig 15017 bp, 15 predicted proteins | sample TergutLab28metaG_FD_92764 | JGI IMG/M metagenome (GOLD analysis project Ga0131853, IMG submission 92764) | Labiotermes labralis P1 segment gut microbial communities from Petit-Saut dam, French Guiana - Lab288 P1 (version 2) (version 2) | ecosystem: Host-associated > Arthropoda: Insects >... | reverse complement strand
TGTTTAGTTTTCAAAGAACTTTTTTTCCTGCGATTAGCTTTCTATTCGCTCTACCCGCTCCCGAGCAGCTTTGATATATTACCATATCTCTCATTGCTTTGTCAATACTTTTTTGAGTTTTTCTTGACTTTCTTTTGGGTATTCTTCTTTCGCCTCGTTTGGCGACTTGAATATAATACCACATCACTTTACAATCGTCAACTCTTTTTCTTGAAAAAAATGATTTTTTTATTCTGTCACTCATATTTAACATTCGTTCTGCCATTTTCTTTTGTCGTTATATATATAGAAATGTAAATATCGTACCTATCATGTCAAAAAATTCGCGCCCCAACTTTCATATTATGACTTGATACTTCCAATGGTTACAAAAAATGATCAAATTTAGTATGTTGTAGTTTCCTTGATTTTATTCATGATAGAATCTACAGTTTTTTTGCCATTTTTAAAGCGACCATCTATGCAAGTTAAAGAAGTGATATGGTCGCTTTATTTATCTTTATGTGTTTTGAGAGTATTCTTCTAGCAATTCCTGTTTTAAATCCCATAGCTTTTGAGATAAGTCAACATAAAATTGGTGTGGTTTTTCAAATCGCAAACTCTCTTCCCATAATTTTTCAACTTCAGCACAAGAATACTTTCTGATCTCATCAATTGTAGGTTTTTGATATACCAATTCTCCCTTTTTGAAAATTGGTTGCAGGAGCTTAACTGCATAAAAATTAGTTAATTTTTTTCGTTTCCAAGTGTGATTAGGATCGAAAATGGTGTAAGATTCATTGGAATTGATTTCTTCATCAAAGAGAGTGATGACATCGGCAATGGCTTTGTCTTTTTCTTTGTCAAATAAACGATAGACTTGTTTAAAGCCAGGAGTTGTAATTTTTTCAGGGTTGTTGCTGATTTTAATTTTTGGAGTAATAAGCCCATTTTCTTCTATTGCAACTAGTTTATAGACACCACCGAAGACGGGTTCTGTTTTAGAAGTAATAAGTCTTTCTCCTACACCAAAGCCATCAATTGGGGCTTGCTGAATAAGTAAGTCTTTGATGGTGTATTCGTCTAATGAATTGGAAATGATGATTTTTGTTTTTGTAAGACCTGCTACATCTAGCATTTTCCTGACTTTCTTTGAAAGATAAGCCGCATCTCCACTGTCAATTCTAACTGCGCCTGAATAACCTTTTGGAATGATGTATTCTTTGAGGATTTTGATAGCGTTTGGGAGACCTGATTTGAGTGTGTCGTAGGTGTCAATTAGTAGTGTACAATTGTTTGGATAAAGGCATGCGTATTTTTCAAATGCTTCATATTCGGTGGCAAAACTTTGCACCCAACTGTGAGCCATGGTTCCAATGGCTGGTACACCGTACAGGCTATCAGCAATGGTACAGGAACTACCATCAGTTCCACCTATGTAGGCAGCCCGTGCACCTAAAACTGCCCCATCACTTCCTTGAGCACGACGGGATCCCATTTCTATGACTGAACGCCCGCTAGCAGCACGCACGACTCGATTGGCTTTGGTTGCGATTAATGATTGATGGTTGATGTAAAGTAGGGCGATTGTTTCGATGAACTGGGCTTGAATGATTGGGCCTTTTATGGTGACGATGGGTTCTCCTGGAAAGATTGGTGTTCCTTCAGGGATGGCGTAAACATCACATGTGAACTTGAAGTTTTCTAAGTAATGAAGGAACCCTTCAGAGAAAACTTTTTTACTACGGAGATAGTTGATGTCGGCGGTTGTGAAAGAGAGTTTTTGTAAATAATCAATGAGTTGTTCTAATCCTGCCATGATGGCAAACCCTCCGTTATCTGGGACGCGGCGGAAAAACAAGTCAAAACAAGCTATTTTGTCGACTAAGCCATTTTCGAAGTAACCATTTGCCATGGTTAGTTCATAAAAGTCAACAAGCATGGTTAAATTTGTATCTTTATCAGTCAAAATCATCACTCCTAGTGTTATTGTAGATATTATTTGCATTTGTTATAAAAAAATGCTTCAGTCCTAATTGACTCAAGCATTTTATGATTAAATACGACGCTCTTTGATACGTGCTTTTTTAGCAGAAAGACTTCTGATATAGTTAAGCTTCGCACGACGTACTTTTCCAAGACGTGTTACTTCAATTTGCTCAATCATCGGTGTATGTAATGGGAATGTTCTTTCAACACCCACACCGAATGAAATTTTACGCACTGTGAAAGTTCCATTGATACCTTCACCATTTTGACGCTTTAACACTAATCCTTCAAATATCTGGATACGCTCACGATTTCCCTCTGTGATACGCACGTGAACACGAACGTTATCTCCAGCACGGAAAGTCGGGACGTCAGATTTGATATAGTCTTGTGTTAATTCTTTAATTAACTGTTGGCTCATATTGAGTCAGCTCCTCATTCTCAATGTTCAATAAACAACGCTATCGTGTCATCCAGCGGAACATTGGTTTTTCTGTGGTTAATATCTTTATGGGATACAACCTTAGTATTTATGCATGTTTTTGCACAAAGGATATAATATCACAAAAACTAGTGAAAATCAATAGGAAAATTTTAGTTTTTGTGATAAAATAGAATAAGAAGCGTTACAGATGCTCGTGAATATTAACAATAATCAAAATAAACGATATGGGAGAATTTTTATGTCACTCAATGAAATTCCGGTAGGAGCCATTAAGAAAGTCGGGCCTGCCATGATAGAAAAGTTAAATGCAATTAACATCTATACCGTTGCTGATTTGTTGGAGCATTTCCCTTCGCGATATGAGTCTTATGAAGTTATTGATCTTAATTTTGCTAAACATGAGGAAAGAATCACTGTCATCGGAAATGTTGTTGTACCCGCTACTAATCATTTTTATCGACCTAAACAATCTAAGTTACAATTCTCCATCGCTATTGGTGAACATGTGATCAAGGTTGTCATTTTTAACCGTGCCTTTTTGAAGAGTAAACTCACTTTAGAAACGCCTGTTACTGTGACAGGGAAGTGGGATGCAGGAAGAAAAACCATTACTGCTTCAACGTTAAAATTAGGGATTCATGATGATAATGCCCTCGTGCCAAATTATCGTAGCAATGGTGATTTGAAAACACAAACGCTGAAAAATATCATTGCCACTGCCCTTGAGCAGTATGAAAGTGAAATAAATGATGAGTTGCCTCAATCTTTGATAGATAAATATCGCCTTGTATCGGCGGTTGATGCGATTAAGTTTTCTCATTTTCCTGAGAATAATCAGCAAGCGAAGCAGGCAAGTCGTCGGATTAAGTATGAGGAATTGCTTAAGTTTCAGTTGAAAATTCAAGTACTGAAAAGGAAAATCAAATATACGAAGTCTGGCTTCACTAAGGAGGCTAATGATGAGCAGGTTTATACTTTTTTGAAAAATTTGCCTTTTGAATTGACCAGTGAGCAAAATCGTGTGCTTGGTGAAATTACGGCTGATTTGGAAAATGATGCGCGGATGAATCGGCTTTTGCAAGGGGACGTAGGGAGTGGGAAGACCGTGGTTTCTGCGATTGCCCTTCTCTATGTGATGTCTGCTGGGTATCAAGGAGCGATAATGGCACCGACGGAAATTCTTGCAAAGCAACATTTGGTATCTTTTTCGAAAATGTTTGCGTGTCTGCCTGATTATCGGGTTGAGTTTTTAAGTAGCAATGTTAAGGGTAAGGCGCGTCGTGAGATTTTGGCTGATCTTGTTGATGGACGGATTGATTTGTTGGTTGGGACACATTCTTTGATTCAAGAGGAAGTGAGATTCAAAAATTTAGGCCTTGCTGTTGTTGATGAACAGCATCGTTTTGGGGTTGAGCAAAGAAAAAAGCTTCGGCAGAAGGGGGAAGCCATTGATATTTTGATGATGAGTGCTACGCCGATTCCACGAACGCTTGCGATTTCAGCTTTTGGGGATATGGATGTTTCTTCAATCAAGGAGCTGCCTTCGGGGAGGCAACCGATTCAGACTTTTGTGATTGGGGATGGTAAGCTTGCTGATGCCCAGAAGTTTATTCAGAAGGAGATTTTGGATAAGGGGCAGCAAGTGTATATTATTACGCCTTTGATTAATGAGTCTGAGGTGCTTGAGGATGTGCGGAATGCGACTTTGGTTTATGAGTTGTGGCAGGAACGATTTAAGGGAGCTGCTCGGGTTGGGTTAATGCATGGGAAGTTGGATAAGGATGAGAAAGGTGCTATCATGAGTGATTTTGTTCAAAATCAGATCCAAATTCTTATTTCTACCACGGTGATTGAGGTTGGGGTTAATGTTCCGAATGCTAATCTTATTCTTATCTATGATGCTAATCGTTTTGGACTTTCTCAATTGCATCAGTTAAGGGGGCGTGTTGGGCGGGGAAGTGCGCGTGCTTATTGTATTTTGTTATCTAATGCTACCAATGCTGAGGCAAAGGAGCGTCTTGGTGTGATTGCCAGTTCGACTGATGGGTTTGAAATTGCTGAGGCAGATTTGAAATTGCGTGGGCCTGGGGATTTTTTTGGGTCAAAGCAGTCAGGTATTCCTAGTTTTAAAATGGCTCATTTGATCGAGGATTATAAAATTCTTGATGTCGCTCGGCAGGATGCTTATGATATAATGGCTAGTGATGAATTTGAACATAATCCTGAATTTTTGCCTTTGCGTGATTATATTGAACGTACGATTGCGAATGAAAATCATCAATTTGATTAAGGTTTTAACCTGATTTTAAGCCAACTGGATGGCCTCCTTCCCTTCTTCTCCATAATAAAAACACTGGAGACAGTCGTCCAGTGTTTTTATTATGCGATATGTTTTACATCTAAATCAAGCATTTGCATTTCAACGATTTTCATGGTATTCATGTTGACAATAAAGAAAAATTGCATATCCATGTTGACTTCATCTAGGGTACACATGAATGCTTTCCAGTCATCACGTCGAAATTCTTCAAGATAAGGAGGTATGAAAGTCATTTCAAAGTTTAATCCTTCGATATTTACACCATACTCGGTACTTATCGTTGTTGCTAACTCCCCTGCACTATCTGCTACAAATTGGTTATATACTTGTGTTAATTCCATTTCACATCTTCCTTTCTCTATTTGTCATTTTTGTGTGTTTTGTTTATATGACTATTATAGCAAAAAAGTTAGGAAATGTTTTGGCGAAACTGTGGCAAAGTTGTAAGAATATTAGGCAAAGTTGTGGCAAACGCGTTAAGAGATATATTTTCGGTATTTTTTTAATAATTATTAAAACTGAATCCCCGATGAAAGTTCAGGTAAATATTACCAATCATCAGCTTCTTCCACGTCTAAAAAGTATTCATAAATGAGTAAGGCATCCAAAATGTGGGCAGTTGTATTGGTAAAATAAGGATCTGGTGCACCAAAGGTAATCAAGATGAAATCATCTTCCCCATTGGTGGCTAAACTAGCTAAGCAGCGTCCTGCTGGCGTGGTAAAGCCTGTTCTGCCACCAAGGATTTCTCCACCTGGAAATGTTGGATCTGGTAGGCTTCTGAATAAGGTGGAAGTTAGCACACTTCCAAGGGAAGTTGGCCTTTCTGGTTGATAAGTGGTGGCGGTAAATATGGCTCTGAAATCTGGATTTTCTAAGGCGTATTGTAGCAGAATAGCAATGTCATAAGCCGTTGTGTAGTGATTTTCATCGTGAAGTCCTGTTGCTGTTACAAAATGAGTATTGTTCATACCAAGTTCTTGAGCTTTTTCGTTCATTAATTCAATAAATGCTTCATAGCTTCCCGCTACGTGATTAGCCAGTGCCCAAACTGCTTCTGCTCCTGATGGCAACATAATCGCATGTAAAACTTCCGATAATGTCCTTATTTCTCCTTCGTTAAATCCTGATTGCAAGGCTCCTGAGAGAAATAACGCATCGAAGTCAGCAGTAATCACAATGTTTTCATCCATTGTTCCATTTTCAAGTCCCAGTAAAACGGTCATAATTTTGGTTACAGAGGCAGGAAAGGTCTGAACTTCTCCACGATGATCAAATAGTACTCTTCCAGTGGAAATATTGATCAGCAAGGCGAATTCGCTTTGCATTCTAAAACCAACTTCATCATAACTTAATGGACGTGTGATTTCGGCCACAATTCCAGCGATACGCTCTCGGTCAAATTCATAAGCTTCTTTTGTAGGGATATCTCTGAAATACCACATGGAGAAAAAATAAACGCCTACTCCAATGACAATGCCTGATATAATCACATTGCGAGTAAGTTTATAAGTCGTCTGAATGAAATTTCGACGTTCTTCTTTTTTTACTGCAACACGACTTTCTTTTTTATTATGCTCTTCGAGGTAGTTCATTTCCTCATTTTTTCGATTTTTTCTAAACAATGTCATACTGGCTCACTCGTCTTTCTATCGGCTTCTACAGGATAGTATACCAATTTTTTATGCCGATATAAAGGGGTTGAGATAAAATAATTTAAAAATTCATGGCAAAATGGCGACAAAGATGGTAAAATTATGACATCATACTTTAAATGGATGTGACATTTTGTGAAAATTAGACTTCAGGGTGTTCATGACCCCCTTATATTGAAGGAATTTGCTGTGATCAATCAGAGCTTTTTTGGTGATGAATGGGAATTTGTAGCTGATGCTTTTTGGGATTTGCAAGTTAGCTTTAATGACAATTGGTTTAATGATGAATTATCTGTAACAGGATCATTATCAGTAAATGGAAGTGGTCATGGACTCACACGCTGTATAAAACGTGAGTCTATCAGAAAGGGACGGGACTGGAAAAAAAATGAAGCAGCTGTTTACAAATCTGCTTGTTTAGCTGTCTATCATTCTATTCTTGATGTGAAAACTGGAAAATCCTTGCCTTGGGGACTTTTATATGGGATGCGCCCAACAAAATTGGTTCATAGCAAGAAAAAGCATGGGATAGATGATCATGAGATTGTTGATACATTTAAAAAGATGTATTTTTTACATAATGAAAAAATGAATCTCCTTTTAAACATCGCCAACCATCAACTAAAAATTATCCCTGATTTATATAATCTTGAAAAAGAAGTCAGCATTTATATCGGCATCCCTTTCTGTCCAACAAGATGTGTTTACTGTACATTTGCAGCTTATGCTTACGAACCGAATAAAAAATGGGTTGAACCTTTCTTAGAATCCTTACTTGCTGAAATTGAAATCATCGGGCGTTATTTGAAAAAAAGAAAAATCAATGTCACTTCCATTTATATCGGTGGCGGAACTGCAACGACACTTGATGTTAAACAATTAAGAAAAGTATTAAAAGTCCTATATACTGAGATCAGAACAAATATCAAAGTCCGTGAAATCACTGTCGAAGCAGGTCGCCCCGATACGATAACCCGTGAAAAACTCGAACTCCTAAAAGAATTCCGAATCAATCGCATTAGTATTAATCCTCAAACATTTAACCAACAAACTCTTGATAAAATCGGTCGCCATCACACCACAGAAGATATCATTGAAAAGTTCAAGATGGCGAAAGAGGTTGGTATTAAAAATATCAATATGGATTTAATCGTTGGTCTTCCTGACGAGAAAAAAGAAGACCTTGCTTATAGCCTTTCTCAGATTAAAAACTTACAACCCGAATCATTAACAATACATATGCTAGCATTTAAAAAGAAATCTGAAATAAGTAATGCTCGCGACTTATACACAGTCGCAACAAAAGAAGATTTAACAGAAATGGCTGAAATGACTTACTCATTTGCCAAGGCTGAAGGGTATGTCCCTTATTATTTATATCGACAAAAAAATATCGCTGGAAATTTAGAGAATATTGGCTATTCAAAAGAAGGACACGAGAGTATTTATAATATTTTGATGATGGAAGAAGCACAAAATGTACTAGGGCTTGGTGTGGGAGCATCGAGTAAATTTTTAATTGGAGAATCAGTACATAACCCAAAAGACTTGCGAACGTATATTGAGAATTATGAGGGGTATGGGAGAAAGAAAATTGAATTATTGGAACTTTCTATGGAGATTGAAGCGAAGTCTTTTACTTATAATCCGCCTGTAGAAACATGAAAAAATACCGAAGCTAGTAAACTTAGCTCGGTATTTTTATGTGCTTGCTGGTTTAGGTGTTTTTATTAAAAAGTTCTGCAAAGTGGTGCAAATTTGACTCACTAGGAAGTAAAGCCCCATGGCTAGTGGTGAAAAGATAACAAAACTTCCCATCATAATCGCCATTGGTAGGTTCATCATGGTCATGGTTGGAGCTGATGGTTCTTGGTTTCCTGCTTGGCTTTTCTTCCCAGCATAGAACATTAAAGCTGCGACGATGATAGCGAAAATATAGTTCGGGAGGAGACTCACTGATGCTAGATTCAATCCGAAGAAATAGGAGATTTCTGTGCCGACAATTAATGGATGTCTGGATAATGATTGGAAGAATGCCATCATAATCGGCATTTGGATTAACGATGGTAAACATCCCGCCATCTGATTGATACCATTTTCCTTATACATCAAGTTGATTTCTTGTTGCATTTTCATTTGAGATTCGCGATCTGTTTTTTTGACATATTTTTGTTTGATTTTTTCCACTTGTGGGTTAAGGGCATTTCTGACATTCGCGCTTTTGGTTTGGTTAAGGGTAAATGGTAAGGAAGCTAATCTGGAGAGAATCGTAGCAATGATAACGGCTAGACCTAAATTTCCACTCATTTGGGTTAGCCAAGTGATGGCATGGATAAGTGGTAAGACGATAAGGGTTTGCCACCACCCTGTTGCTGTTTCGGTTGTTAGGTAGTTGCCTGTTTGGACGCCACAACCTGTTAAGAAAATGACTCCTATGATTAAAATGATAATTAATTTCCAATTTTTTTTCATTTGTTTGTACCTGCTTTCTAAGTTGTTATGATGTATTTGGGAGCAAGAGTCCGAAGATGACCATAATGCCTACGACGATGACTTCTAAATATTGTTGAAATACAGCTCTTACATCTAGGCGAAGAAATGTCAGTTTAAAGCGCGATTCCAGCATGATATAAAGTTGAACCATTTCTAATGAGCGTCCATATTCATGGATAGATGAGTGGATGGCTTGCCTTTTCAATGGGGAGTTGGTGACAATGAAATCTACTTGTTGTTTGATTTCGACCTCGCTGGGATAGATAACTTCAATTTTTTCATTCATAGCAATTGCTCCTTTCAAATTCGGTTTTGACTAGTTTTAACGTCGTGTAAAATTTTGTTTTAATGGTTGATTCAGAAGTTTTCAGACATTGTGCGATTTCATAAAAAGTCTTTTGTTCAACAATTTTAAGCCAGAATATGGCTTGACGGTCTTCAGCGAGGGTGTTAACAAAGTGTTCAATTTCTTCGATTTCGATTTGTCTAATGAGGGTATTTAGGAAGTCACCTGTTTGATGATCGTCATCTTCTAGGTTGTGATTGAGTGCTTGTTGACGGTGGGTTTTTGAGCGATAGTAATCAATGATGCGATATCTGGCAATTTGATAAAGCCATGTTCTGAAGGTGGCTACTTTTTCATCGAATTGATGGATGGTTTCTAACATATTCATAAAGATTTCTTGGGTTAAATCCATAGCGAGTTCTTTTTCTAAAGTCTTCTTGAACACATAAGCGTAGATATCTTTGTAATAATAAGTAATAAGATCATTCTGTGCCACAGGGTCTGATTTTTTTGGATTTTTTTAATCCAATTTTGGATTTTCCATTTTTGCACTTTTTTATCCATACCTGCACCTGCGCTTTCTGTTGTTAGTTGTTTCTATTGTATCATTGTCGTGCGGATATTTCTAGTGGTTTAACCGTTTGGGACATTTGCCTACATAAAGGTATGCGAAATTTTTGTGAGAATAGTTTTAAATTTCTGTGATTTTTTTTGAAATTTTATGATTGTCACAGCAAATGGGTCTTTAGAAAATGAAATTATTAATTTTTTTCTATTAAAAAGATGATTTTACTTGTGACAAGCTTCATCATCATCGAACTAAGATTAACAGAAAAAGGACTAAGACCCACCAGCTTAGCCCTTATTCTTTATTTTGGTGATTTAAAGTCAATTTTTTTCTAAAATCACAAATTTTATGGCTTCATTCTTGTTTTACTAGTCAAACGGTAATGATTCCAGTCTATCTGCCTGTTCCTCAGTCATGTGTCCATTCTCAACAAGTTGGTCCCTGACGTGAGCTAGAGCTTCTTCTCTTGCCATACCTAAGAAATCATTGAAACCCAAGTCATTGCTAAATATATGGACACCTTCTAAACTATAACCTAAGTCATTAATGTCAATCAAATGAAAATCCTCTAAATCAAAACCTAAATCATTCGTATCAATCAAATGGAAATCCTCTAAGTCGAAACCATTGGTATCAAACAAATGGAAATCCCCTAAATCGAAACCTAAATCATTAGCACTAATCGAAAAGGAACCCTCTAAAGCCATTAAATCTTCAATATCGATGATAACATAATCACGTCCCTCCCTGATACTTTCAGCAAGAAGCTCTTCAAATATAGCAAACAGCTCACCCGGTTGAAAAATAGCTGGGATATTTCTAAACCCTTCAATCATTTCTTCAAATTCGGAAATCGGAATAGGATCATTTACAATTGTTGGTGTATCAAAAATTCTTGTCGTTTCTGAATCTAACTCATTTATCACTTCTGAATCTGGTTCGTTAATCATCGCTAAGGTTGTTAGATTTGAAGCAAAACCAATAGCGAAAATACAGACGGCTATCAAAGAAGCCACCGTTATTCCTTTTTTACTCTTTTTAAATTTTAACACATTCATCACCCTTTCGTGAACGTTGCTTTCTCCAAAAGCAATCGGACTTATTAAAGTTTTTTTCTCCATAGATAGGTTGAACAAAGATGTTGCATAATCTTTGCGGATATCTACGTTTGTTTTTCTTAATACCGCTTCATCACAAGACATTTCCATATCTTTTGACATTAGAAAATAAGAGAGCCAGATTAGCGGGTTGAACCAATGCAAGGCAAGCACTGCATAAGCAAAAGGCTTTATGAGGTAATCACATCTTTTGATATGGGTTTGCTCATGCATTAAAATATAATCATGCTGTAATGGGTCAACATAGGTTGGAAAATAAATTTTTGGTTGCATTAACCCCAGTACAAATGGTGTCTTAATTTTATCCGTTTCAAAAATATTATCTCGCACGCGTGTCGCAAAATACACATGTCGCTTTAATCGCACATACCCAATTATTCCATAGAGTAACAACACTACAAAACCAATCAACCAAATAAAACTTGCAATTTGAAAAAATGTATAACTAAAATTGATGCCATTTGAGACAGTTGGAATGGTGGTGTATGTGGATACATCGGTAGGAATTTCAATGAATTGTTCTCCTTGTAAGGTCAGATTTTGTGAAAGATTCGTATCTACTGACGCTGTTCTTGCAAATGCTAATATTAAACGAAAGACATTTTCAATGCTAAAAGGAAATACCAGTCGAAATAGCACCACACTCCATAAAGCATATGAAAATATTTTCGGTACTTTCTTAAGTGGCATTCGAATAAGGATAACAGCCAAAGCAACGATACTTGCAGTTATACTCATGTTCAAAATCGTTACAAATAAAGAAATCATTTTTCGACCACTCCATCAATCATTGATTTTATTTCCTGTGCCTCATCTTCTGACAAGGTTTTATTTTGTAAAAATGTTGTGATGAAAGAAGGCACCGATCCATCAAACACCCTATCAATAAAAACATCTGCTTCGTATTTCTGAACGTCTTCCCTTGCAATGAGCGTTGTTACCGTTGCTTTTTCATTTTGCATGATACCACGTTCGCAAAGTTTTCTAATCATTGAATAAGTCGTCGGCTTTTTCCAACCAAGCTTTCTTTCACATAGCCTTGTCAATTCAGTAGAATTAACAGGCTCATGCTCCCAAACAATCGACATGAATTTATACTCTGCGTCAAACAATTTTAACAATCCTTTTTCCATTTCTACTCCTCCATTGATAAGATGGTTTATTACGACCAACCTCGATCGAGTTTATCACCTCCTGTTCATCTTGTCAAATTCCTTTTTGAAATTATCACCTCCTATTCGGAAAGTTGGTTTGTTATGACCAACCTTGGTGAAACTATTATACCAAGCATTGTCACGAAAAATCCCCGAAATTCTGTGGCAGGTTTGTGGCAAAGGTTAAGACGCAAAGATGTCTATCAGGAGTAGAACAGGAAATAAGAGTGGAATGAAAAATAGAATAAGAATAAAAAGATCGCCGATGTATACAAAGTTTTGATGAGAATCATTTTAAATTTTAAATTTTCGCGATTTCCTTGAAAGTTTTTGAATTTTCTTAAAATCTATGCTATAATTTGATTATCAAAATGAAATGCTAGACAAGGGAGTTGTTGTTTATGAGTAGATTATTTAAAATTGGAGTTGACGCAATGGGTGGGGATAATGCCCCTGCTGAGATTGTGAAAGGAGCTTATATGGCGGTGGAGAAATATGCCGATGTAGAAGTTACGTTGTTTGGGCGTGAGGATGATATTAAGAAATATTTGCCTGCTAGTCATAATCGAATTAAAATTATTCATTGTGAAGATGTGATTCCGATGGACACCCACGATCCCGCTATGGCCATTCGTCGTCAGAAGGAATCTTCCCTTGTTGTGGCATGTAAGGCGGTTAAGAATGGCGAGATTGAGGCATTAGTATCTGCTGGGGCAACTGGGGCATTGATTGCTGGTGGAACGTTGTTGGTGAAGCGTTTAAAATCGGTAGACCGTCCTGCTTTGGCACCCTTAATGCCAACGATCAAAAAAGGGGCGACAACAATTTTATGCGATGCTGGGGCGACCAGTGAAAGTAAGGCAAGCTTTATTTATCAAAATGCTAAGTTAGCTGATATTTATGCCAAAAACGTTTTGGGGATCAAAAATCCGAAAATTGGTTTGCTTAATATTGGAACGGAAGATGCCAAGGGTGGTGCTGAACAAGTTGAAGCATTCGGTTTGCTGAAAAACGACAGCAGTCTCAATTTTCAAGGAAATATTGAATCGAAGTCTATGATTTCAGGCGAGGTCGATATTATCGCAGCAGATGGTTATTCTGGAAATATCGCTTTGAAGGCGGTTGAAGGGACAGCGAAAGATATTTTTGCTTTGTTAAAAGAGGAAATTATGTCGACAACTAAAGGGAAGATGGGTGGATTGTTACTCAAAAGTACTTTTGCAGGAATCAAGGATATTATTAATCCTAAAACTGTTGGTGGTGCCATTTTGTTAGGTATCTCTGCCCCTGTGATCAAGTCTCCTGGTTCAAGTGATGCAGAGACTTTCATGTATTCGATTGGTCATGCGAAGAAAGCTGTAGAGAATGATGTGATTGGTAAGATTGAGTCTGCTTTGGCAGTGTCTACAGAAAATGCCTCGGAATAAAGGTTTCCGAAGCATTTTTTATTTTTCAATCTTTCAGATAATGGTCACTAGACTATTATTTGTAGTTTCTGATGATTCACAAGCCCAATATAAACAATTCAAGAGCCATTTGTCCGTCAATTTGACCTGTTTTTATTTGTAAGTCAGCCTCGGCTAATTGTTTCAAAATATTGTCAAGTTCGATTGGTGTAAATCTTCTGGCTTGACCCATGGCAATTTTCACCCGATATGGATGGACAGCTAATTCTGTGGCGATTTCTTTTTCATATTTACCTTGTGCTTGGAGGCTCTGGATTTGTTTGAAAAGTCGGAATTGGTTAGCAATCATGACGATTAGTTTGATGGGTTCTTCTTTTCCGATCATTAAGTCTGTAAAAATTCGATAGGCATTTTGGATGTTTTTAGTTGCTAGTGCCTCAGTTAGTAAGAAAATATTGTCTTCTAGAGTGGCTGAGACTAAATCAGATACTAATTCTAAGGTGAGTTCCCGATTGGGAATGTCAATGAAATAGTTTTTGATTTTAGTGAGTTCGTTCATCAGTTTATCGACGTTATTCTTAGTTAGGCTTAACAGCATACGGATGGTTTGGTCTGTTGCTATGATATTATTGCTTGCTAGTTCTCGGCGAGTGTAGTCGATGAGATTGAATTCACTTGGGCCATCAATTTTGATGAAATCAGATTTCTTTTTTAGAAGTTTAACGATTTTTTTTCGCTCGTCTAACTTTTCGTAGGGACAATTAAAAATCAGGATGTTTTCTGGGCTAGGATCGTTTAGATAGTTGGTTAACTTATCGATATCATGTTCTGGACCTTTGGTCAGCGCGCCTGTTAGAAAGTAGGGGTTTCTAATCAAGACCGCTTTGCGCTCCACGAGAAACCCCGCTGAAGACACGTCAAAAAGAGCCTCCTGAATGGTGACCTCCTCCATGTCGTATTGGGTCATGTCTTCACTTGGAATGTGGCAGGTTTGTAGAACTTCTTTGATTTTGTTTTTTGCTAAACTGTCGTGAGGTGTTACGATTGCGTAAATTTTCATAATTTAATTTTACCACTTGAAGGGTTGACTTTCAAGAGTAAAAGTGGTAAAATTTAGTTATTAAATCATCTCTATTGAAACCTTTATTCAATATGGCGGTACGAACCAGGTCAGGACGGGAACGTAGCAGCCTTAAGTGCTTAGCTGTATGTGAATGAAGGTTTGAGTAGGGATTTTTTTATTTCAACCCTTTTGACAAAAGAAAAACTTTCAATTGGCTAATATGGCTTTTTGAAAGTCTTAATTTTCAATTTTAGCGGAAAAATCCACTAATTCCACTAAAAATATCCCTTAAAGAACAATTGCTCTGCGTTTCAACAGAAAAACACGCCGGTAATGGTAAATTAAATAACCAATTTAGCATTTTTTCTACTTCCTTTCGTGCGGTTTTGTTTGAAATTTTTAAGATAATCCCATTTTCTAGACTCGCATTATGCGAAATATAGATTTTCCGAGTTAGGATGGTTTTCATCTTTTTGCAGTTAACTATATCCAAATAAAAGGAAAAAATCGATGGAGAAATCGCACGAGTGCTGAACCTTGA